>Ga0210057_1003649_pt1 | contig 21096 bp, 19 predicted proteins | sample CryGeyCG2114_010_2_FD_183968 | JGI IMG/M metagenome (GOLD analysis project Ga0210057, IMG submission 183968) | Groundwater microbial communities from aquifer - Crystal Geyser CG10_big_fil_rev_8/21/14_0.10 (SPAdes) (version 2) | ecosystem: Environmental > Aquatic > Deep subsurface > Groundwater ...
TTGATCAATTACTCCGGTCACCGGTATTCCATATTTTTGCTGAAGTCTTTTTACGGCAGATTCAGTAAGTTGGCCGTAATATCCGGTGACGAGACCCTCCGGGTAGATATTGGGGTCTGTTTTTAGTATGGTTTGAAGATCGGTGACCGAACTTCCGGTTGCTCCTGCCGACAAAGGAGACGGGAAAAGAGTTACGCTTTTAGGCGTGGCGGGGGTTGCGGGTACCGCGGTTACGGCCACGGAGCCGACAGAGGTTTCTCCATAATTTGAGGTGGTCTCCCCCGAGAGCGCGAACGGCAGTATCATTATTGAAACGACAAAAAACTTTATAAATTTTTTCATACGCAAAAATCAGTTAATTATAATTTCTCGCGAATTTCATGGATTCTATTCGATTTCTTTTTTTATTATATCAGTGAGATCGGCCAAAGTCATCTGCCCCTTGTCTCCGGAGCCTCTTTGACGGACGGAAATTTTTCTTTGTGATGCTTCGCGCTCGCCAAGAATTATTAAATAAGGAGTTTTCCTCATTTCAGCCTCGCGGATCTTTTTGCCTATCGTCTCCGGTCTTAGGTCCGCCGAAACCCTCAAACCCTTATTTTTCAATTCGTGGAGAATTTCAACCGCGTAGTTTTTAGAAGAATCGCTTATGGAAAGAATTTCAACCTGAATGGGGGAGAGCCACAACGGAAGGGCTCCCGCGAAATGTTCTATTAATACGCCGATGAATCTTTCGAACGAACCGAATATCGCCCGGTGTATCATGACCGGCCTTTCTTTTTTGCCTTGATCGGTTATATATGTAAGATCAAAACGTTCGGGTGTCTGGAAATCCACTTGTATCGTCGCGAGAGTCCATTCCCGTCCGAGGGCGTCTTTTACGTCGTAATGTATCTTCGGACCATAAAACGCTCCTTCGCCTTTAAGAATTTCAAAATCAATTTTCTTGGATCTCATGGCGTCCGCCAAAGCGTTTTCCGCGAGCTTCCAGAGCTTAGGGGAGCCCATGGCCTTTTTCGGTTTTGTGGCTAAACGAAATTTAGCCGGAAAATTGAATTTTTTATAAAAATCATCTATCAGCTTAAGCACTCCGTCTATTTCTTCTTGTATCTGGTCGGGGCGAGAGAAAATATGGGCATCATCCATAGTTAGCTGTCTGACCCTGAAAAGTCCGCCGAGAGTCCCCGAAAGTTCATTCCGATGCAGACGCCCTATCTCCGAAAGACGCATGGGAAGATCGCGGTAACTGCGGAGTTTATCGGAATAGACCAATGTTGCCTCGGGGCAGTTCATTGGTTTGAGAACATAGGTTTCTTTATCAATGTCAAAATAGAACATATTTTCGCGGTAATAATCCCAGTGTCCGGAGCGGCGGAAGAGGTCGGCTTTGACAAGTATGGGGGTGGATATTTCTTTGTACCCGGCATCGTCATGGATATTTCGCCAAAGTTTTTCGAGCTCTCTGAAAATTATCATTCCGTTCGGCAACCAAATAGGCGCACCGGGCGCGACATCCGAGAACATGAAAAGCTCCAGTCTTTCGCCGAGAACCCGATGGTCTCTTTTTTCTATTTCTTCGGAAAGTTTGATGTAATCGTCAAGTTCGTTTTTTGTTTCAAAAGCCACTCCGTAGATTCTTGTAAGTTGTGGATTTTTTTCGTCTCCCCGCCAGTAGGCGCTTGCTATTTTAGTCAACTTAAAAGCGTCAGGATCTATTTCGGAGGTTTTTTTGACGTGTCCTCCTTTGCATAGGTCCGAAAAATCACCGGACTCATAAACGGTCAGTTGTTTTTTTGATTTTACGTATTCTTTTATAAGGTCCAGTTTGAATTCCTGGTCTTTTCCGCCCCAGCCAAAGGCTGGTCCGCATCCGGCGGAGAACATTTTTTTTGCCTCTCTTGGAGTTATTTTTTTGCCTTTAAACGGCAGGTTTTTTTTTATGGTGGCGCGCATTTCTTTTTCGAAGTCCCGAAGATCGTCCGGCGAGATGCTTTTGGGAAGTAAAAAATCATAATAAAATCCGTTTTCTATTATCGGCCCTATCCCGAGTTTTGCTTTGGGAAATTTTTTAAGTACGGCCATAGCCAAAAGATGGGAAAGGGAATGTCGGATATTATCTTCTTTTTTTTGTTTTTCTCGGGGTTTCGTCATGGTTTTATTTAATCACATATTTAGTAAATTTTAAACCCCAAACAATTTAGCTTCGTTTTAATAAAAAGAAATCAGAGGAATTCTCTGAATGGATTTTTAAGGTCTTTTTAGCATAGTTCCCCGGTGTAACCTGGATTTAGCCGGGCAAAAACTTAAGAGCATCCGCGATAATGCTTGGCTGATTGTTGCGGAAAGACATTTTTCCTTTAACAACAACGCCCGACTCTTCGGCTATGAACTCGGAATATACTTTAAGAGTTCTGGGGAAAATAACGACTTCTATTGAGTCTTCCAAATCTAAAAGGCGCATGAATGCCATCGGTTCTCCCTTTTTGGTTATGATTTTTTTAATATTCTCAACGATACCTCCGAGTATGACCGGGGTCTCATCACTTAATTTTTTGGCTTTTTTTATATTGATGGTTTTTGATAAAAGAAGCTTTTTATATTTATCTAAAGGATGTCCCGAAATATACAAGCCGAGCAATTCTTTTTCCCAACGCAGACGCTCTTCATTTTTCGCGGGTTGCGCTTCATTTAATTTAAGCGATGGGATATATGTTTTAACGGACCCCGATCCAAAAAGGGAGTTTTGGTTCTGCGATTTGATGCGACTTGCCTCTTTATGGAAAAGAAGAATATTTTCCATATTCTCAAGCATCTGGTTACGTTCTCCTAAAGCGTCCATGGCTCCTGATTTTATCAGAGCTTCAAGCGATTTTTTATTGATATCTTTGGTGGGCAGGCGCTCCAAAAGTTCAGCAAGGGTGCGGTATGGTCCGTTGGTTTTTCTTTCATTAATAATCATATCAACTACGTTCGCGCCGACATTTTTTATTGTTCTTAAACCAAAACGAATCACGCCCAAACTCCCTTCCGTTTGTGGTTGGGGAGAAAATCCGGCATCGGACATATTTATGTCGGGCGCGAGGACTTGCATTCCAAGGGCGTTGGCCTCTTTTACCAGAAAATTTATCCGGTCGACGTCTTTTTCGTCAGAATTTAAAAGTGATGTTAAAAATTCTACCGGGAAATGGGTTTTTAAATAAGCGGTTTGGTAAGCTACGAGCGCGTATCCCGCGGAGTGGGCCTTGTTGAAGCCGTAGCGGGCAAAAGGTTCCACGAATTTCCATAGTTTGTTTCCGAGGGTTTTTGAGCCCATTGTTTTCTCCACGCCTTGAATAAATTTTTCGGACTGTTCGTCAAGAAGTTTTTTTATCTTTTTGCCGACCGCTTTTCTGATGAGGTCCGCCTCGCCCAAAGAAAATCCGGCCATTTCTTGCGCGATCTGCATAAGCTGTTCCTGGTAGGTGATGACTCCGTAAGTCGGTTCTAAAATATTTTTTAATTTAGGGTGGAGATACGATATCGGTTCGCGTCCGTGTTTTCTTTCGATATAGCGCGGGATAAGTTCCATCGGTCCCGGACGGAAAAGGGCGACCATGGCTATTATATCTTCAAATCTCGTCGGTCCCAACTCAACCAAATATCTCGTCATCCCTCCTCCCTCTAATTGAAAAACGCCTACTGTTTTTCCTTCCGAGAGAAGAGCAAAAACAGATTCATCGTCAAGGGGGATTGTGTCTATATTTATATCAAGGCCGGTCCGTTTTTTTATAAGATTAAGCGTGCTCTCGATTGTGCTTAGGTTTTTAAGGCCCAAAAAATCCATTTTTAAAAGACCGAGGTCTTCAATGGCATGCATTTCGTATTGAGTGACTATGGTTTTTTCTCCTTCGACCGAAGGGTCTCTGGAGACGGCATATTGAAGCGGTATCGTTTCGTTTAGCGGGTCTTTGGAGATCACGACACCGCACGCGTGTACTGAGGCGTGTCGCGCGACTCCTTCAAGTTTGCGGGCCGAATCGATCAATTTTTTTGTGTCGGCGTTAGAGTCGTATGAAGTTTTCAGGTCAGGGTTTGATTCCAAAGCCTCCTCAAGATTATTACCGAACGGGATCATCTTTGCTATTTCGTCGCAAAATGAATAGGGAAATCCGGTTGCTCTTCCGGCATCGCGCACCGCGGCGCGCGCCGCCATCGTTCCGAAGGTTATTATTTGCGCGACGTGGTCTCGGCCATATTTTTGTGAGGCGTATTCAATAACCTCGTCTCTTCTGGTGTCGGCGAAATCTATATCTATGTCGGGTGGGCTTACTCTTTCCGGGTTCATAAATCTTTCGAAAAGAAGATTGTGTCGGACCGGATCTATGTTGGTTATGTTCAGCGAATAAGAAAGAAGCGATCCCGCGGCCGAACCCCGGCCCGGTCCTACAACTATACCGTTCGATTTTGCCCAATTAACAAAATCCTGGACTATCAGGAGGTAGGAGGAGAATCCGGTTTTTTTGATAACATCTATTTCATACTCCAGTCTTTTTTTTACTTCTTCCGAAGGATCGTCTCCGAATCTTTTTTTTAATCCTTCCCAAGCGAGTTTTTCGATGTAGGTGTCGGCATTAAACCCTTCGGGTACTTCAAAAAACGGAAGTTTTATTTTTCCAAGTTCCAGTTTGACGTCAACTCGGTCTGCGATTGCGACCGTATTTTTTATCGCATCCGGAGTATCGGAAAAAATACTTTTCATCTCTTCAGTGGACAACAAAGAGAAATCATCATTTTTCATCGTCATGCGGTCACTATCGCCAACCTTAGTATTGGTTTGTATAGCGAGAAGAATGTCTTGGGCCGAGGAGTCTTCTTTTTTGAGATAGTGTATATCTTGCGTCGCGACTAATGGGACGCCCATTTCTTCGGCGAGGGCTTTAAGCCTTTTTTGGGTCTCATTGTGGTTTGGGACATTGGGGTGATGGGAAATTTCAATAAAAAAATTATTTTTTCCGAATATTTCCCGATATTCATTTACGAGGGCTTTTGCGCGGTCCGTCTTTTTGTCGCCGAGAGCTCTGGGTATTTCGCCCGACACGCACCCCGAAAGCGCGATAAGTCCTTTAGCGTGTTCTTTGAGTAATTTTTTATCGACGCGCGGTTTGTAATAAAAACCTTCAAGGTGGGAAGTTGTTACCAGTTTTAAGAGATTTTTGTATCCTTCGTTGGTTTCAGCAAGAAGCGTTAAATGGTAGCGTTTGTCGTCAATCCCCGCTGTTTTGTCGGCAATATCCCTTTGGGCTACATAAACTTCAACCCCGATTATCGGTTTTATGCCTTTTGAGACCGATTTTTTATAAAATTCTATAGCGCCGTAGAGATTTCCGTGATCGGTAAGAGCCAAAGCCGGCATCCCAAGGCGATGCGCCTCTTCTACCAATTCATTTATCTTTGCTAGTCCATCAAGAAGGCTGTAATGGCTGTGAGTATGTAGATGGACGAATGACATGAGTTAATTATAGAGAACGGCAGGTTTAAAGGCTAATGTATTTTTTTGGGCGGATTGACGTCTTTTTTAATAGACAAACCAAATCAATAATTAAATTCATATATTTTTTAATTTTATTGTTGATTTTTTAAAAGAGATAGGGGTATTTTAGTCTTCATTTTTTTTTATTTTGTGTCGTAGTTGGTATTTTATTGGGTGTGCATATATTAATCTGATAAAATTTAATTAGAGATATTCGCTGATTCTTTGAAATTTGAAATAGGAATAACACAACCCGAAGGGAGGAAGCAGATTTGTCTAAAAAAAACAAAAATAAGCGCAAAACCGTGTTGTGGGATAAATTGGGCGGCAAAAGCTTTCTTGAGCCGATAAAAGACGAGCCATTCGATAAGATCAGGGATCTTGTAAAAGAAAAGAGCGGGGTTTCTCCGTCCGATATGGCGATATGCCGGGCTTTAAAGAAATATAATCTTAAGCGTAACGGGTCCGAAAATAAAGCCGTGGTGGATTCTCCTAAGTTTAAGCTGGGGAAAACTATACAAAGAAAAATTTTTGAACACCTGCTTTCAGGCCCCATTCCCGTTCATCAGCTTTCGGATACTTTCGGTATTTCGAGAGAAGATGTCTACAGAGTATTTGAGATGATCCAGCAAGAAACCAAGTGCCGTTTCCAGTTCTCCGGGAATAATTCCGACAATCCTATAGTCAGATTGGTTCATGAGTATGATTCTGAATATCAGAATACTCCTGAAGTTGATCTGTACCGGTCGTGGGTTAATGTCGGGTTCCTTTACGGGACGCTGATTGGTAGCAAGTGGCAGCAAATGGATGTGCTATATACTATTTATTATACGCTTGGGCAGGAAGAGCATGCTCATCACGGAAGAAAAAGTGGTCTTAATTTTATGGTGCATTTGGGGGGCGCGGTTTTTGGAAAAATAACCCCGGCAAAACGAGAAGAAACTTTTCTTGATTTTGCAAGCGTGCGCGAGAGAAAGCAGATAGAATCAAAACTCGATAAATATGAGCGTCTTTCACAAATAAAAAATCTTTATGGGGATGATGATCTTACAAAAAAAGATATTGAGTTTTTGAATGATGAGAAAAACCTTATATCTTCCGCTCTTCCTACTCTTCCGTGGGAGGCCGAGCGGGATTATTTCGTGAAATGCTGGCCGGATTTTAAGAATCCTCCTTCACCGCTTGATCCGAAGAAACTTCGGCGATTTAAGACCCATTTTATTGCCGGAGGCGAGGAGCGTACTTTTGTGAAGGATGGCATTAACATCATCAAGTCCATTTGCGATAAACGGGACCATGATCTCAAGATTTCCGGGAATAAGTTCGCTTTTTTCCCGGTCAAAAACATTACTCTTATGGTCACCAATTCTTTAAAGGGCACTTATCGCGGTTCGTACACAAAGGGTGCCAGAGCCCAGAATACCGCTGACGCCATAATGGCCGATGCCGAGCTTCTGGTCCGCCAATATGGGCTGAAAAGCGTTCCTGAGCTGATTGTGGTCGCCGGAGACGGGAGCGCTGTTGATTTCGGTCAATATGCTGGTATCCGTCTTATATCTTTGCCGGTATTGAACACTTATTATAAGGACAATACCGCCGAAGGCGCGCCTAACTTCGGTTTTGTGTGGCTCCATATTCCTTTTGATCCGGATACCGACAAGGTTATTCTTGAAGACGTCGAGTATCACTTTGAGGATCTGACCGAATATATCAGGATTCCGGGTTATTAAAGGAGAAATTATGGTCAAGAAAAACACATCCTCCGATGATATGAAAAATCAACTTCTTGAACTTTTAAGGTTCTCTTCGCGCTCCGAAGGATTTATCGGGCGTCAACTTAAGACCGATCATAAGACCGTAAAAAAAATCATTACCGGGCTTTGCAAAGAAGGTCATCAGATAGAAGAAAGAAAAGGGTATTATTTTCTTGTGTTAAACCCTCGTTCGGAGTTCCATGTAATTTCGACGAGCGATCACGAATCACGTTCTGTCGCTACATCGAAGTTCCTTTTGACGGGAGATTTTCAGCTTGGCGCGAGAGACTCCCAGGTCCATCTTATCAAAACAATAGGCGCGGTCGCCAAAAAAGAGGGAGTTGACTCCGTGATCGTTGCCGGAGATATTTTGAACGGCATGCGTGTTTTTAGGGGTCAAGATCGTGGTGAGAACAGAATAAACAATATAGACGGCCAGGAAGCTCTTGCCGTAAGTATTCTTGAAAACATCGAAGTTCCTACGGCTTTTCGCGACGGTAATCATGAGGCGCCGACATGGATAGCTGTGGGGCACAATCCCATGTGGTCCGTGTACAAGGCTCTTGTTTACGAGAAGCAGAAGAAAAACTTTACTTTTGTTTTACCCGCGCACCCTTATTATGAAGTCAACGGAATAATCGTAGAACTTGCCCATCCTTATAAAGGACAGACTCAGAAGAAGACATACGGTCCGATAAACGCCCTTACCAAGCGTTTGGGAAGTTTTACTATGGTGACCAGAAATAAACTGGACTTGATAAAGAGCAATATGCAAAATGGTGGCTCCGCTCTCGGGGGGTCTGCCGGAGGTTTGGGGCAAAATATAAAACCTCACATAAGAGCTATCGGCAACATGCACACCTGTGTATCAGCCATTCATGCCGGTGTAGCGTTCTATTTGGTTCCGTGTCTGCAGAAATCAACCGGATTTGAAAGAGCAAAGGAATTGTGGCATCAGGTCGGTATCTGGATAGTAAGTGTAAGTATAAATTCTTTGGGTCGCGTATGCGGAGTGACGAATAAATATATTCCGTGGGATCATTTGACTCGTGAGCATAACGAAGAAGAAATAGCGCTTCATTCCAGAATAGACGAGGAATGTGTCTTGAGACGACCGGATTAATAAAATAAATAAAAAGACGGCGAATAACCGTCTTTTTTTAGTGGGAAATATTTAGACCTTAAACTCTAAACACTAAACAAGTTTTAATAATTAAAATTCAAAAATTAAAACCCGGTTTCGGATTTAAAAATTTGGGCTTTAATATTATTTATATATTAGGATTTAGAATTTTGAGTTGTTTTTAATGGTTAAAACCCAATAATTTTGATATATTTAGAAAATGAAAGATTTGGTGAAAAGTCTTACGGATGCCGGGGTGTTAAAAACCCCATCTCTTATTAATGCTTTTTTGGCGATTGACCGAAAAGATTTTGTCCCGCAGATATTGCGAGGGGCGGCGTATAATGACGAAGCACTGCCTATCGGGGAAGGGCAAACAATTTCTCAGCCCTATACCGTAGCTTTTATGCTTGAGCTCTTAGACCCCCAAAAAGGCGACATTATCATGGATGTGGGCTCCGGTTCCGGGTGGCAGAGCTCTATTTTGGCCTGCGTCGTAAGCGAGGGCGGGGCTAAAGGCGTGGTTTATGCCGTTGAGCTCCAACCGGCGATTTCCCGCTTTGGGCAGGAAAATGTCTCAAAATACGATCTTTTGAAAAAAGGAACCGTTAGGTGGTTTACCCAAAGCGCCTCCGATAAATTACCGGAAAGTGTCGTGTTCGATAAGATTATTGCCGCGGCTTTTATAAATTGTAAAGACAAAGATATTATTAATTGTATTCCGGAGTCATGGTCTAAAAAACTCAAAGATGGAGGGATAATCGTCGCTCCTATAGATTCCTCTGTTTGGAAATTCACAAAAAAAGGGGATAAGTTCGACCGAGAAGAGTACCCAGGGTTTGTTTTTGTGCCGTATTTGTAAATATGATAAATTTTTCCGGAAAATTAAGATTAGCATCTTTTGTGGCGGGACTCTTTTTTTTTATTATTTTTCTTGTCCTTTATTCTTTATATGTCCCACCAACAAAATTCCCTTCAGGGGAGGTTTTTGAAATAAAAAAAGGAGAACCTCTAAAGGAAATATCAGGGGATCTCTATAGGGATGGGATCATACGTTCTCCTTCTCTTTTTAATGTAGTAGTGGCTTTTTTTTACGGAGAAAAGAGTGTTAAGGCTGGCGTTTATTACTTTAAAGAGCCATTTTCTTTAATGGAGATGGCCGGGCGCCTTACCGATACGTCATCGAGCGCCGATCTTTTGCCGGTTACTATTCGTGAGGGCGAAACACTTAACAAAATTGGAGCTATTTTTGAAAAGTGGCGTATATTTTCGGCCGTCGATTTTTTGCGTCTTACCGGATTTTCCGCGGTAGGGGATTGGCAAAATAAACCTACCATTACCAAAAACCTAGAGCAACAGTTTATATTGCTTTCCGATAAGCCGGAACACGCGACCCTTGAAGGATATCTTTTCCCGGATACTTATTTTTTCCCGCCGTCTATTTCTCCCATTGACGCGATAAAAGTAATGTTGCACAATTTTGACCAAAAAATTTCTCTCGAGACGAGAGAGGAGATGGTGAGAAGAGGCAAGGGGGTTTTTGAGGTGATTATTTTGGCCTCAATTTTAGAAAAAGAAGCATTCGATGGAGAAGACGGCAGGATAATTTCCGGTATTCTGTGGAAAAGACTTGAAATCGGCATGCCACTTCAAGCAGACGCTACTATTGTGTATGTATTGGATAAAAATACGCCCCTTACTCTTGATGATCTGGAATTCGATTCTCCTTATAATACTTATAAGTACGCTGGCCTTCCTTCGGGACCCATCTCAAATCCGGGTCTTGATGCCATAAATTCGGCTGTATATCCTCAAGATTCGTCTTATTGGTATTATTTGCACGACAAACAGGGTAAAGCTCATTATGCCGAAACTTTTGAGGAGCATAAATTAAATAAAGCCAAGTATTTGTATTAAAATTCTCGGGTATTTTTTTTATGGTCCGGATCGAAGAGGCCCAGTTTTTAAAGAAATACCATCTACCCCAACATTCTCCGAAGTGCGCCTCGTTTAGTGGACATGGATAAAAAAACTGCCATATGTGCTTGCACATTACCTTCTACTCTTTTAAAAAAGTAGGATTTGTGTTAAAATAATTTTCTATGGGAAAGAAACCTAAGGTTTTTATAGCAATGTCGGGAGGAGTTGATTCAAGCGTGGCCGCTGCTCTTTTGGTTAATAGCGGAAATTTCGACGTGGTTGGCGCGCACATGAAATGCTGGTCGGAGGGGAGTTATTGTACGAGCGAGAGGGACGCGGAAGACGCGCGACTTGTTGCGGCAAAACTCGGTATTCCATTCTATGTTTTTGATTTTGAAGAAGAATATCGGGGAAAGGTTTTTGGCTATATGGTAGATAGATATTTATCGGGAGAAACTCCCAATCCTGACGTGATGTGCAATAAAGAGATTAAATTTGGAATTTTTTTGAAAAAAGCATTGGAGTTGGGGGCGGAATTTATTGCTACCGGACATTATGTTAGATCTTTACGGACACCAGATGGAAAGGTGACCTTGCATCGCGCGATAGACTCGGGTAAAGATCAATCATATTTCCTTTGGACATTAACACAAGACCAGCTTAAAAGTTGTTTTTTTCCGATAGGTGACTATATAAAAAAAGATGTCCGTAAGATAGCCGAAGGACTCGGGTTGGCCACTTCCAAAAAAAAAGATTCCCAGGGGCTTTGTTTTGTGGGTGATGTTGATTTTTCTGATTTTTTGCGGAATGTTTTACCCCAGAGAAAAGGAGAGATAATTACCGTTTCCGGTAAAAAGATAGGGGAGCATGATGGGGTCGAATTTTATACTATCGGACAGCGTAAGGGTATAGGTATAGGAGGGGGTATTCCCTATTATGTTGCCGACAAAAATATTAAAGAAAATAAACTAATCGTGGCCGAGGGCCCGTATGATGGCAGTTTATTTAAAAATGAGACTACGCTAACGGACGTGAATTGGATATTGGGCGCTCCTCCTAAACTTCCTTTGGATATAAATGTTATGATCAGATACAGGCAAACTCCTCATAAGGCCAGGATAACCAAAAAAGGTTCAAATATCTTGGTTAAATTCAAAGATCCCCAGCGCGCGGTGACGACGGGTCAGTCGGCTGTATTTTATAAGGACGGTGAAATGCTTGGCGGGGGCGTGATAGTTCGTTAATTCCTTTAAATTAGGCTCAATTTCTGTTTTAATTAATATTATTATGACCTCAAAAGAACTTCGTAAAATTTTCCTTGATTTTTTTAAAAAACGCGGGCATGCCGTTGTTCCTTCATCTTCTCTTTTGCCGGATGATCCTTCGGTTCTTCTGACAACGGCCGGTGTTCAGCAATTTAAGCCGTACTATACAGGTGAGGCTGACCCGGTTAAAGATTTTAAGTCAAAAAGAACGGCATCAATCCAAAAATCTTTCAGAACGTCGGATATTGACGAGGTTGGTGATGAATCCCATCTTACTTTTTTTGAGATGCTCGGGAATTTTAGTTTTGGCTATAAGCCGGGTGAGCCGGTCTCGCCCAATGGGGGTTATTTTAAAAAAGAAGCAATAAAATATGCCTATGATTTTATTACAAAAGAATTAAACCTTCCTATCTCGTACGTTACTATTTTTTCAGCCAAAGAAAGATCATTTATTATCCCGACGGACGAAGAGTCTAGAGAAATATGGAAGGCGCTTGGAGTATCGGATGTGCGCGAGGAGGGGATGGATGATGTATTTTGGGGTCCTACGGGAAATGGGGGTCCTTGCGGGCCAACAACGGAAATTTATTGCCGAAATGCCTCCGGAAAGGATGTTGAGATCTGGAATATCGTTTTTAACGAATATTTTTTTCCTGGTTCGCGTGAAGAATTGCTTTCGGGTGTTTCCGGCAAAAAATTAGAGCCTCTAAAAACTCCGGGAGTTGATACCGGAATGGGTTTTGAGCGCTTGGCAATGATCGTACAGAACGTGCCGACTATTTTTGACACCGATCTTTTTGCTTTAACAATTAAGGCGCTCCCAGCCGAATTAACTGATCGTGTAAAAAGGATACTGGCCGATCATTTGCGTGGAAGCATTTTTTTGCTTGCCGAAGGCGTTCTTCCCTCAAATAAAGAGGCGGGTTATATTTTGCGACGGCTTGTCCGTAGATCACTGGTCTATGAAAATATGCATAAAATAGATCCGTATATTTTTAATTTCGTAATAAATTTAATTATTGATGAATATAGCGAAGTTTATCCGGAACTTATCCGTTCGAAAGACGCGATTGAGGCGGAATTTACAAAAGAACGGGATAAATTTTCAAAAACTCTTAAAAAGGGGGTCAGCGAATTGAATAAATTAAAAGAAAAAGGGAATATCACCGCTTCCGATGCTTTTTACCTTTACGAAACTTTTGGTCTTCCTTATGAAATTATTAAAGAAATCGCGCAAGAAAAGGCGATAAGTCTTGAATATGGGGATTTTGAAAAGGAATTTAAGCGCCATCAGGAGGTCTCCCGGAAAGGCCAGGAAAAGAAATTCGGCGGCCACGGCCTTATTTTGGATACCGGAGAATTGAAGGCGGCAACAGAGGATGAGGTTAAAAAGGTAACCCGCCTGCATACCGCGACTCATCTTCTTCAGTCCGCGCTTCGCTCGGTATTGGGGGGCGAGGTAAAACAAATGGGTTCCGACATAACACCGGAACGAATGAGGTTTGACTTCAGTTTTTCCAGGAAAATGACCCCAGAGGAGCTCGAAAAAGTTGAGCGGGAGATAAATAACGTGATTAGTCAAGACTTTTCTGTTATAATGGAAGAGATGGTATATGAAGATGCCATCAAAAAAGGCGCTTTTGCCTTTTTTAAAGAAAAGTATCCTTCGCGTGTATTTGTTTATTCTATAAAAGATAATAAGGGCGGTTTTTACTCTCAGGAGTTATGTGGAGGTCCGCATGTTAAAAAAACTTCCGAGATCGGAAAATTTAAAATAATAAAAGAAGAATCCGTCGGAGCGGGCACGCGTAGGATAAGAGCGGTAATTGAACTATAAAAAATGTTTTGGGGTAAAACCAAAAAAAGAGATACGCGTTTAGCTATTAATATCGGAACGGGCAGCGTTACCGGTTTGCTTTATCATCCTCTTTTAATGGGAGAATCCGACGGAGACCAAAAAAACGTGGCGGAACATCCGGAGGTCATAAAAGTTTTAACTCTCCCCAAAAGTTTTTCTTCTCCTCCTGATCTTAGTAATATTTCCAGATCGATAAAAAATGGCATAAAAGAATTGCGCGGCCTTGTTGATGATAATTTGCATATAAGCGGGATTACCGTGATATTGTCTTCTCCGTGGTTTTTTTCACAGACAAGAACGATAAACATGGAAAGACCGGATGCGTTTGAGGTAAATCGTGAGCTTGTTAAAAATATATTGGACGAAGAAAAAGATCTTTTCGTGCATGGCGCGCGCGGACGTTCAGTTGTCTCGCCCGTTGATGATCCCGAAATAATCGAGATTTCAATAATGAGGACTCTTTTGAATGGATATGAGGTGGAAAAGTTTTTCGGTAAAAAAACGATTAGCGCCGTGTTCAGTGTTTATTTAAGTCTTTCTCTCAAGGATATGATCCTGAGGACGCAAGACCAGCTTCATGATGCTTTTCATACGGATAATATAATCTTCCATTCATTTCCTTATATATTTTTTAGAGCCGCCAAACATATTTTTGATACGAGCAGGGGATTTACGATAGTTGATGTGGGAGGCGAGATAACCGACGTAACGATAATAAGAGATGGTGTAATAGAGGAAACCTTTTCTTTCGGTAAGGGGATTAATTTCATTATACGTCGTCTTTCGAGCGCTTTTAATATTTCGCCCGAAGAGGCTTTATCAATCTTGAATCTGGCTCATAGGGGGGAGTTCGCCGATTCCGCGAAAGATATGAAAATGAAGGTAATTAATTCCGCTATTGATGAATGGTCAAATTATTTCAGCGAGATCGTAAAACAGGCAACAAGTCATAAATTCCTCCCCTCAAAATTAATTTTTATAGGCGAGGGAGCGCGATTTTCTTTTTTTAATCAAATATTCAAAAATGAAGATTTTAAAGAAAAAATTTATAAGGCGCAAAATTTTCAGCCGCAAACCATTTCTCCCAAGGTATTACGTAATTATATCCGCGGAGAGGGTAAGTTGTTTGCGGGAGACGCGGATACCACCGGACTTTTCCTGTCGACACTGCATTATGATGTGGGTATCCATGATTGATCGTTGGTTTATTTATTTATTAAAAATATTATGAATATAAAGAAAATTTGGGTTATATGAACACTAAAAAACGAATAATGTCAGATGTTGTGATAAGAAAGAAGCCGACTGTCGCTAAAGAAGCGTCTATTAAATCTGCGCCGGAAATTAAAAAAGAAAAGACTCCTCCCGCCAAAAGCTCTTTTGGGAAGACCGCCTCTTCAAAGAATTTTATCGCAAGATCTCCCCGAAGTCCGTTTGTTGAGAAACCCTTTAAAATATCTCAATTTCGTTTTAAAAAATATTTTATAATTGCCGGGGCTTTGGTTTTTATCGGGGCGGGGGTGTTTGTCCTCGGTTATTTATCAAGCGTGAGCGTAGAGGTGATCCCTCGGCAGGAATTTTTTCTGGTTGATGCTTCTTTGCGGTCTGCTTTTTCGGATCCTTCCGTTATTCCTCTCGAAACGATATATCTTGAGGAAAAAAATAATATGTCCAGAGTAACATCCGGCCTGGAGGAGATTAGTGAGAAAGCTTCGGGGCAAATAGTTATTTTTAATACCTACAACAGCCAGCCACAAGTGTTGGTTCGTCGCACTCGTTTTGAAACTCCCGACGGAAAAATTTATAGAATAGCGAAAAGTATTCGGGTGCCGGGCGCTAAAGTTGAAGGAGGAGAGATTAAACCCTCCTCAATAGAGGTAACGGTTTTTGCGGATGACGCCGGAGAAGATTACAATATCGGACTTTCCGATTTTACTATTCCGGGTTTTAAGGGGAGTGATAAATATGACAAAATTTACGCCAGGTCAAAAACTCCCATGTCCGGAGGATTTAGGGGGACCGCTCAAGTTGTTAGCGCTGATGACATTAAAACATTGGAAAGTGATCTTAAATCCAACCTTTCCGAGAATTTACTTGGCAGGGTCAAAACTCAGTTACCCGAAGGGTTTATTATTCCCGTAGATGCTTTTAGGGTAGTGGTTAAAGAAAGTAATTTTTCGGCCAAAACGGGTGAGCGCGCGGATACTTTGAATGCGGGCATGACCATAAGTTTTGAAGGGTTTGCCATACGTTATTCCGAAATAGAAAAGTCATTAAATGAACGCTATCTCACCTCCGAGCCCGAAGGCGCGGTCCAAATAGTAAATTTAAAAGACCTCAATTATATTCTTGAAGATATAAATTTTGATAATAAAAGCATGGTTTTGAATGTTAAAGGACAGGTTCATGCCGCATGGGTGGTTGATAAAGATTCCCTTATTTCCGATCTCTTGGTAGCTAAGCGCGGTCAAAGAATGGAAGTTTTTTCAAGATATTCTGCTATAAAGGATGCTAAAATTGTTTATTCTCCTTCATGGTGGCCATTTTTTCCCGACCAAAAAGAAAAGGTTAATATAAATATGACATTTATTCAATTTTTTCAATAGCCCTATTAGGAGAAATTGACATATTTTTAACTATCGTTTAGACTATTCTCATCATTAATAATATAAGTATTTTGGATGAATAATACCAAACCAGAACAGGGGAAAGAAGTCAAGACCGGTGTTGTAATAAATGCTTTGCCTAATACGACTTTTAAGGTTTTACTCGACAATAACGAGGGCGAAGTATTTACTCACTTATCGGGTAAAATGAGGTTGCATCATATAAAAGTTTTGGTCGGGGACAGGGTTAAGCTTGAAATTGATAATTATGACCGCTCAAAAGGGCGGATCGTGCAGAGATTTTGATCTCCGATTTATTTTTAATGCTTGCCTGATATTCAAATTTTTTAATTCTAAAAGGCATGTAAATACATGAAGGTACGTTCGTCTGTAAAAAAAATATGCGCAGATTGCAAAATAATAAGACGCAAGGGTCGTGTCCGCGTTATTTGCAAAAACCCAAAGCATAAACAGCGCCAGGGTTAGGCGTTATTTTAGTTTAAATTTTATGAGAATTGCCGGTGTAGAAATACCAGAAAATAAAATAGTGGAATTTTCTCTTCCATATATATATGGCATTGGAAAGACGCGAGCTCGAGAAATAGTGCGTGAAGCCGGCATCTCTCCTTTAAAGCGTATTTCGGATCTGACGAGCCAGGAATTAGCCGGTCTTAGGAAAGCCATTGAGGGACGTTATGTGGTTGAGGGCGATCTTAGACGTGAAGTTTCGGCCAACATCAAAAGATTGAAAGACGTTCAAAGCTATCGCGGGTCAAGACACGCCAAAAGTTTGCCGGTAAAAGGCCAAAGAACAAAAACCAACTCCAGGACCCGCAGAGGTAACGTCCGTAAAACAATGGGGTCGGGTAGAAGAAAGCTTGATAAGAAATAGTTATAAGAAAAATATATTATTATGGGGAAAAAACGTATAGCCAAGGGCGCGAGCGCGGGACTCGATAACGAGCTTAAGTCTAGAGCGCTTGCTAAAATTTCAAAAAAGAAATTAGAGAAAGGAAGAATTTACATAAATTCTTCCTACAACAATACCGTGATAAGTCTTTCGGATAATAAGGGCGATATTTACGCGTGGTCTTCGTCCGGGGCTCTTGGTTTTAAGGGAGCAAGGAAAGGAACACCTTACGCCGCGACCAAAGTTGCCGAATTGATATCCGAAAAAGCCAGATTAATAGGGGTAAAAAGTCTTGAGGTTTTCGTGAAAGGCATCGGCACAGGACGAGAAGCCGCCATCCGTTCTTTTATCGGGGGCGGAATATTGGTTGACGCGATCAAAGACGTGACTCCAATCCCACATAATGGCACGAGACCAAGAAAGGTTCGTAGAGTTTAATGTTTTTTATACTATGGTATTAACTTGCAAAACTTGTAGACGACTGGGGGTATCTGTATGCGGTAAGACTAAATGCGCTCTTCAGCGTAAGCCCTATCCGCCGGGAGCATCAGGAAAAAGAACTTCAAAATTTCGAGGCGGTTCACGCGGTCTTTCCGACTACGGAAAACAGCTTCGTGAAAAACAGATATTAAAATTTTTATATGGTTTAAGGGAAAAACAATTTAGAAATTATGTGTTAAAGGCCATCGCTACGAAGGAAAAAAACAGTATTGACGAACTTTTAGCGTTACTTGAGAGTAGGCTCGATAATGTCGTTTATCGTTTAGGTTTTGCCGGTTCCCGCTCAAGCGCAAGGCAGATTGTTCTTCACGGCCATATTCAGGTAAATGACCGGAGAGTCAATATTCCATCCTATCATGTGAGGACTGGAGATAAGATACGTATCAGGCCACAAAGCACGGATAAGGGTGTTTTTAAAGATTTGGATTTATATTTAAAAAAATACAACACACCTAAATGGCTTTCGCTCGACAAAACAGAGAAGATCGGCGAGGTTAAGGGCGTTGTATATGCCGGTGATGTTGATGTCCCGGCTAGCGTAAATACGATTATAGAATATTATTCAAGATAATTATTTTATTTATTAATTAATATTTAATATATGGATTATTCAATCATATTGCCATCTAAACCGAGGATTGTTGAAGAGGGCGGAGATAAGGGTGTTTATGAAATAGACGGGTTATATCCCGGTTATGGTTATACATTTGGCAATAGTATCAGAAGAACCTTGCTTTCTTCGCTTCCCGGAGCGGCTGTTACCCGCGTAAAGATAGAAGGGGCAAAACATGAATTTTCAACCATTCCAGGCATTAAAGAGGACGTTATTTCAATAATTCTCAATTTGAAACAGTTGAGGGTTAAGATTTTTTCGGATGAACCCCAAACGTTGCGTCTCAAGATCAAAGGCGAAAAAGAAGTTAAGGCGGGAGATTTTCAAAAAGTGACTCAAGTTGAAGTGGTAAATCCGGATTTGAATATCGCGACCATTACCGATAAAAATACTACTCTTGAAATAGAAATTGTTGTGGAAAGAGGCTTGGGTTATGTTCCTAAAGATGTTTTACAAAAGGAAAAAGTAGAAACCGGCTCTATTCTTCTTGACGCGGTTTTCGCGCCCATAAAAAGAGTGAATTATGAAGTTGAAAATATGCGTATCGGCGATCGGACGGATTACAACCGGCTTCGTTTGACGATACAAACCGACGGCACAATCTCTCCTCGCGAGGCGCTTGAAAATGCGATCGGGATAATGATCGGTCAGTTAAAAGCGGTCGTCGGATTTAAAGAAGACCCCGAAGAAAAGGCGCCTGAGAAATTAAATGAAGAGGATGTTGTGGCTAAGGAGACCAAAGAAGTTGATGACGATATATTGAAAGTTCGAATAGAGGAGTTGAATCTTTCCGGAAGAACTCTAAATTCATTGACCGAGGTCGGCATTCGTACGGTCGGAGGATTGGTCAGGAAAAATCCCGAGGACCTCTTAGCTTTAGAGGGCGTTGGTAATAAAACAATCGAAGACATACAAAAAGCCCTTGAACGGCTTGGTTTGAGCTTAAAAGAACAATAAGTCGATTTTTTTTATAAATAAAATGCGTCATAATAATAAAAATAAAATTTTAAAAAGAAAAAGAAATCCGCGCAGATCATTATTGCGCGGTCTTATGAATTCCATTATTATTTATGGCGAGATCGAAACAACGTTGGCTAAGGCTCGATTTTTAAAACCGGGAATAGAACGACTAATTTCTGTTTCGCGCGTCAGTAGTTTGGAAAATCGGAGGAAAACCGCCAGGGTCGTATCCAAGCCGGCAGTAAAAAAATTATTTGATATCTTGGGTCCGCGTTATAAAGATCGTAAGGGCGGGTACACCAGAATTATTAAGTTATCGCCCAGAAAAAGTGATAATTCCGAAACGGCATTAATAAAATTTGTATGACCATAAAAAAAGAACAAAAAGTACGAATAATAGACGCGAATGGTAAATCTCTTGGACGGGTGGCGTCAAATGCCGCCAGGGAACTTATAGGCAAAAAAAGTGTTAAATACGATCCAGCAAAGTTTATGCCTACCGATATTAAGATAATCAATATAGGTTTGATTAAATTTACCGGTAGAAACAAGATGAAAAACAAGCAATATAAGCGATTTTCTGGTTATCCCTCAGGGTTAAAGATAAAAAGTCTTGAGCAGGAGTTAAAAAAATCTCCTTCAAGGGTTGTGACGAAGGCAATTTGGGGTATGTTGCCAAAAAACAAACTAAGAAAAAGGTTCATAAAGCACGTTAGTTTTTCAGTTTAAAGTATAAAGAATTAGATATTAATCAATTTTTATAATGATCGTAGAAAAAAACACAAAAAAAATAGCTAAAAATAAAAAGCCATCAAAAGATAGTGTTTATACATCAGCGATAGGCAGAAGAAAAACGGCAATAGCGCGTGTAAGATTATACAAGTCTATGCCCGATCATTTACCCGGAAATATCCATAATATAAAGCCAAAGGCGGGGGAGATGATAATTAATGGTTTGGAATCCGGCAAATATTTCCCGACAGCGGACTTAAGGAAAATAATTTTATCTGCCTTTATCCAAGAGAAGGCGTCTGGAGAATATTTTATATCGGTAAAGGTAAGCGGGGGAGGTATTCATGCTCAAGCCGAAGCGTTGAGGCACGGCCTTTCAAGAGCACTGGTAAAAGAGAATGAAGAAAATCGTAAGTCGCTAAAAAAATTAGGATTTTTAAGTAGGGACTCAAGAATGAAAGAGCGTCGTAAATTCGGATTGAAAAAAGCAAGAAAGGCGCCTCAGTGGAGCAAACGTTAAAATTTAAATTTAAAATACCCCGCACATACCGCGGGGTATTTTTTTATAAAATTAAATTTTTTAAATACTCGCGTGGATTTAAGAGTGCTTGCCTTATCAAAGAAGGTCGGTCATCCTTAACCATAAATTAAAGTGTTTCACTGGGATATATAACCTTTTTGAAAACTCATTTCGTAAAAAATCCCCACTTGGAAGCGAGGCTTCCAAGTGGTATGTGTGGGCAAAATTTAAAGCCTAAAGTTAAAAGTTTTAGTCAAAGGTTAATACTTGGAAGCCTCGCTTCCAAGTGGGGGAAAGCTTCAGTTAAAAGAAGAATATATAATAAAGGAGTTGATGCCCTCGAAAAAACAAGCGAGCGCGAGATAGAGGATATTCAGGAAAAAATACATTAAACTTTATGGTCCACTCCTATTTGGAAGCCTCGCTTCCAAGTATCAAGGTCCCTTAAACGGGATCTTATTTTTAAGTTATATTTTTATTTGTGCGGTAAATTTATTTTTATCTGTCTTTGGAAAAGATTATAGCCCAAATTATTATGAGTGTTCGGCATTTGTAGTTAAAGTTGCTATTTTTATTTCAAGTTTTATTAAATAATTCAGATATGACTAACCTCACATACATATTGCACTCATTAATAAAATGGGCGCAACATGAAAATACATTGCAAATACACAGGGATTAAAGGTTTTTTGACTGTCTATGATCGTGCGGTAAGGTATGCGTATATGATTACCGTAGAAGCCAAAAGGAGGCTCAAAATCCTTGAACATTGGAAAAAGTATGGGCTTCAATCAACGATTGATGCCTTCGAAAAGTCGGAGAGAA
>Ga0210057_1003650_pt1 | contig 21096 bp, 17 predicted proteins | sample CryGeyCG2114_010_2_FD_183968 | JGI IMG/M metagenome (GOLD analysis project Ga0210057, IMG submission 183968) | Groundwater microbial communities from aquifer - Crystal Geyser CG10_big_fil_rev_8/21/14_0.10 (SPAdes) (version 2) | ecosystem: Environmental > Aquatic > Deep subsurface > Groundwater ...
GACCCAAGGTGGCACACAGGACAGAATGCTTGTAAAGATAAGAGCCACAGGAATTTTCTAATATGGCCAGAAGTTCTGCCAAATTATCTGTGGCCTGAACAATGGTTAAAATTGAATCAATCGTTTCTCGTGCCAACTTAATACTTTTTTCATTTAATCCAATTTCACTCAGTAATTTTTTTGACTCATCAAATGTATTGCCCGTGGCATTGACCCTATCACCAGTGTCAGCATTCTTTTTGCGAATAATAATTAAGGATTGCTCTGTCAGATCATTAACAAATTTTAAACGCTCAAATTTTCCGACATACACTTCCTTTACTCCATCCATCAAATATTGCTTCAAGCTCTTATTGGTGATTTCCGCTCCACTGGCAAGAAAAAGATGGTATTGCCCTTCACTGTCTTTGCGGTAAACAGCACATGGAATATTTTTAAGCAAATTAAAGTGTCTAATGGCAATGGGATAATATTCTTGTGTCTCTTTAAGTGCCATCATCTCTGCAGTAACTTTTAATTTTTTGGCAACCCAACGGACCATGGGGCGCATGTCTCCACCCATCTCTTCTACAATATGAACATTTTCCTCACTGCCAAGCTTGACACAAGCACCTAAGCAAACGATGGGAATATCTAATTTATTGGAGTTTACATAATAAAATGTTTTAAGAATTGTATTCTCATCTTTTATGTTATTTTTACAAATAATCAGATCTATTTTAGGGTCTTTTTTTAATAGCTTCATGGCCTCATCTGCATTGGCCACTCCTAAAAATGAAACGTCGACGTACATCTCGAAATTTAGCGCCAGCATTTTCCTTCTCTCCAGCTGGTCATCGATGATAATTCCTTTTTTCATGCTTAATCCTACCTTCTGTACTCTTTGTATTGTGCTAAACATTCCGGATTCGCCATGGCCTCAAGATTATTAATATCTTTTCCAGCCAAAATGCGCGCCACTGCCAATTCCATTTTCTTGCCGCTTCTGGTGTAAGGGATATCATCAACTGCACATATTGATTGCGGGACATGTCTGGGAGTTGTATTTTTGCGAATCTGTGTCTTTATTTTGTCGCTTAATTGAGTGTCAAGAGTCACTCCATCTTTTAATTTAACAAATAGGATGACATCCACGTCTCCATCATTCGGCCTGCCAACACATAATGAGTCTACGATGCTTGATATTTGTTCCGTCTGACGGTAAATTTCTGAAGTCCCAATTCTGACTCCACCTGGATTTAACGTGGCATCAGATCGACCAAAGACCTGAACACCTTTCTCGCGAGTGATAGTAATGAAGTCACCATGATGCCAAACACCTGGAAACTTTTCAAAATAGGCACTTCGCATTTTTGATTGATCTTCATCATGCAAAAAATAGAGAGGGCGGCTGGGGAAACTCTGCTTACACACCAGCTCTCCTTCACTACCCAAAACTTCTTTGCCATCATCATCAAATGCTGTAACATCCATGCCTAATCCCAAGCACTGTATCTCTCCTCTCAAAACTGGCAAGTTAGGGTTACCTAACATAAAGCACCCTATGATGTCAGTCCCGCCACATATAGAAGAAACGCGGAGGTCTTTCTTAAGCTTGGAATAGATAAAGTCAAACTGCTCAGGTAAAAGTGGCGCACCGGTGGACAAAAGAGTTTCAACACTGGCCAATGGCAAATTATTGTCATAACCAGAGTTTTCCAGTGCTTTAAGAAATTTAGGAGAAGTGCCAAAAATGTTTGGTTTTGCCTGATCAATTGTTGCCATAAATTTATCGATAGAGGGATAACCAGGAGAGCCTTCATACAGAACGATGGTGCTGCCAAAGAAAGTGCTCGAAACCAGCCAATTCCACATCATCCATCCACAGGTTGTGAAATAAAAAATATTTTTTGAGCTGTCTAAATTGCTGTGTAAACCTAGTTCTTTAACATGCTGTAGTAGTGTCCCGCCGGCAGAGTGAACGATGCACTTTGGTTTGCCGGTAGTTCCACTCGAATACATGATATATAAAGGGTGATTAAAATTATTGCGCATAAAAATGGGTACGTTTTGCTGCTTCCCCTGCAACAGCACATCCTGCCACATGACAGATTTTGAAATCGTACTTGCCCCAGATTTTTTTAAAAAATCGACTAAAATCACGCTTTGCAAAGATGGAAGCGAAGATACGATGGATTGTATTTTTTCCATTTGGTCAAAATACTTACCGCCATACTCATATCCCATCGCCGCCACCAAAACCTTGGGGGCAGATTGTAAAAAACGATCTAAGACGCCCTCTATACCAAAATCGCTGCTGGTTGAGGTAAACGTTGCTCCCAATCCGGTGGCCGCCAGCATGGCAATGACCGTTTCAGGTATGTTGGGCATGTAGGCCGCCAAAACATCACCTGAATGTAAATATTTTTGTAGGTATGCTTGCAGGTTGGCCACTGAGTTCTTCAACTCACCATAGCTAATGCTCACCTCTGGTCTGCTTTCATGTAGAGAGACCAAAGCGGTGTCTTCATCTTTACCATTCGCGAGCAAATTCTCAGCAAAGTTTAGTTTGATATGGGAGAACCATCCATAACTTTCCATTCCTAGATCTGTGCAAGCGGGATTTAGACTACCCTCATATACAAGGGGGTAGAAATTGAAAATTTCAGTCCAAAAGTCTTCCAAGTTATTGACAGACCAAGTATGAAAATCGTTATAAGAGTTAAAATGTTGTGAAAACTTATTCTCAATAGATCTGGTAAACATTGTCATTTGTGAAGACTTAATCTGATTAGTATTGGGTTTCCATAACACAGGATTTTTCATTCATCGGCCCTATTTAATGAGATTTTTAAAAATGGCCTGACTGGATTTTTCAACATCGACATGCAAGCTGCCACCATGAGAATCCATCGTCACAACAACTGGAAAATCCTCAACTGTCATTTCCCAAATAGCTTCGGGGCTACCCAAGTGCTCCAAATATACAGCATCGACAGATATAATTTTCTCTGCCAGAACCTGAGCGGCTCCTCCCACGGCGTGCAGATAAACACAACCATACTCTTGGCATGCCTTCAAAGTTTTAGGTCCCATTCCACCTTTACCAATAACAGCTACAATCCCATGATCACGCATCACCTGCCACTGATATGGTTCTTCACGAATCGATGTGGTGGGACCAGCAGCAGTGACTCGATATTTTCCTGTTTTAGCGTCTTTAAGAATGACTGGGCCGCAATGATAAATAATCTGATCTTTTAAATTAACTGGCGATGGATTACCATCGTGCAAATACTTATGAACAGCATCGCGCCCGGTAAATAATTTTCCGCTGATTAAAACCATGTCACCCACTTTGAGTTCTCTTACAGCTTGGTGTGAAAAGGGATATTTTAATTTTTTCATTGCCTACTCCTTAATAAAGCCATTTTTTTATGCCCTGACTGCCTGAGAGTTCAATACCCTGACGGCGATAGGCCCAACACATATAGCTAATGGAAACAAAAAAACTGGCAGGCAGACGGTTTAATACCCCTACCTTGCAACCCAGTAGAGTTGTTTTTCCACCAAAACCCATAGGCCCAATACCAAACTTATTCGCCGTAGCCACAATATCTTGTTCAAGCGCTGCTAAATCCTTATGCGCATTTTTATCATCTAAGTTACGCAGGAGCTGCTCTTTGCTTTTTACATAACCGTCACCGCGGTCCCCGCCTATGCAAACACCAAGAACCCCAGGTCCACAACCCTTGCCTTGGGCCTGTATAATAGCGTCTAAAATTACTTTTCGAACACCGTCCAAATCGCGTCCTGCCTCTAACGGAGTGTAAGGAAGTGAGTACTGGGCACCAACATTTTCACATCCCCCCCCCTTAAGCATCAAGCGTACTTCAACTGTTTTTTTCTTGTGCTCATGAAAGTGAAAGGATGGATGGCCCAGGCCAACATTCATACAATCATTTTTACCAGTTAAAGAATCAACACTATTTTGCCGTAGAAAACCTTTTTTAGTGGCAGTTAGAACGGCTTTTTGCGCCGACTTGATAAATTGCAATTGAGAAAATTCAGCGGGATGAGAAACAAAAAAGAGAATCGTGCCTGTATCTTGGCAAATAGGCTGGGATTTATTTTTTGCCAGCTGTATATTTGCCTTGATAATATTCATGGCATACTCAGCATTAGTATTCTTTTCTTCCCTTTCTAAGGCCTGCAAAATAACCTTTTGAACATCAGCAGGAATATCCGAAGAGGTCACCCTGATTAATTCTAAAATTGATTTTTGTAGATCTCCTGTGGTCGTTTTCTTGGCCTTTTTTGCCACAGCCTTTTTTTTCGTTAATCGTGCCTTCATATAAACCTTCCTTATAATTAGGTACGTGATACTTTTTTGTAGGTCATAGAGTCATTTTATTGACTCTATGACCTACAAAAAAGTATCACGTACTTTCGAAATTTTAACATTTTATGACCGATACCATCTATAAAAAAATTGAGGATGGCCACCTCATATGGGCCTTGGCATACTCAGCTGCACACGACTTTTTAATCTTGAAGTGAAATCAAAATATAATCTCACATAAGAGATAAGCCATGGATATATAGATATGATGATTAGTTTGGCCGGTCTTAACCCTATGCAAAAAAAGGCGGCAGAGAGTATTCACGGCCCAGTTCTCATCTTGGCCGGTGCCGGCAGTGGTAAAACCCGCACTATAACCTATCGTATTGCACACATGGTGGCGAATCTTGGAATTTCAACCAAAGAAATTTTAGGCGTTAGTTTTACCAACAAAGCGGCCAAGGAAATGCGCGAAAGGGTGATCACTTTGCTCGGAAAGACAAAATCTCGTGGTCTAACGCTCGCCACCTTCCATTCCTTATGTGTCCGCATCTTAAAAAAGGAAATTGATAAGCTGGGACAGCACCGAGACTTCAGTATCTATGATACCAGTGACCAGCTAGGCATTATCCGTGAGGCGCTTGGCAACTACCATAGTGACAAAGATGAAGGCTATGACCGAAAGGTCATTCTGGCCAAAATCAGCTTGCTTAAAAATAAGGATGTAAGTGAAGAGGAATTTGCAGACTCACCTTTCTTCGATGCCAGTTCTCCATATGATCTGGCAACTGAATATTGCTATCACTACTATCAGGACAAATTGCGCTTTTACAATGCAATTGATTTTGATGACATTCTTTATCTAACAGTACGCCTACTACGCAAGTTTCCTGAAGTCGCGAAAACTTATTCAGAGAAATTCAAGTTTATCATGGTGGACGAATACCAAGATACCAACCCATTACAATTCGAACTTATTTTGCATCTAACTTGCTGCCATAAAAATCTTTGTGTTGTTGGTGATGATGATCAATCTATCTATGCTTTTCGTGGCGCTGACGTCAGCAATATCTTATCTTTTGAAAAGAATTATCCCGGCTGCAAAGTGGTTAAACTGGAGGAGAACTATCGTTCAATTCAACCTATTCTTGAACTTGCCAATGAAGTCATTGCTAAAAATAAAAACCGTAAAGAAAAGCGCCTTTGGAGTTCCAAGCAGGCACAAGATGATAAATATGGTGGTCGCCCCATTTTGTGGCAAACCGCCAACACTGATCATGAGGCCGAAGCGGTGGTACAAGATATTTTAGATTACTACAGCAATGGCGGCTTTCTAGGCGAGGTTGCCATATTGTATCGCTCTAAAACACAAGTTGGGCCATTTGAAGATCAATTACGCATGACCGAAATCCCATACAGTATTTTAGGCGGACAAAAATTATATGAAAGAAAGGAGATCAAAGACCTCTTGGCCTATCTTTCAATAATTCACAATCCCAGTGATGAATTGTCTCTGAGACGAGTTCTAAATGTACCTCATCGTGGAATCGGTAATGCCACTCTGGATAAATATATTGCACGCCAAAAAGAGGGCAATACGACTTTGTTTCAAGCACTAAAAAATAATCCAAGTCTCGACCCCCAAAGAGCAGAGGGGATTAAAGGTTTTTTAAAAATTGCAGAGGATTATCAAACTATTTTTCGAGAAAAAAGTCTTCCTGAGGCGCTAGGCCACCTGATCGAAGCTCTTGATTACTTTAAATTTATTGATCACGTCTACGCCGAAACACCCAAACAGGCCGAAAGACGTAAAAGCGATGTTATGCGACTGATCGATTCGGCAGATCGCTTCTCACGCTATTACAAGCAAAACGCCACTCTTGGTGCCTTTGTAGGTAAAATGATGCTGCAGGATTCACAGGATGAAAATGATGATCAGGATGAAGATGCTCGAAAGAACCAAGTTGTTCTCATGACACTACACTCGAGTAAGGGCCTGGAATATGACAGGGTCTATCTAGTGGGAATGGAAGAAGAAACTCTTCCTCATAAAAAAACTATTAGCGAAGGTTCTGATATCAGTGAGGAGCGACGACTATGCTATGTCGGAATGACGCGCGCCCGCGAAAAGCTCATTATGACATACTGTAAAGAGCGCAAGATCTATGGAAAAATGCTACCACGCCATAAAAGCCGCTTTCTTCTCGATATCCCGGAAGAGCTTTTTATCTCCCAAGACCGTACAACTTTTGGTCACCTGACGCCAGACGAAGCCGAAGACTACAAAAAATCTTTTTTTTCAGATCTCTTCAAACAGATTAAGTAAATAAGTTATCCGCTTACGACTAAATAAACAAAGGGCCATTAAATAGGCCCTTCATTTTTAAATTAATTAAATATAATATTACTTTTTCTCATTGAACTCAAGTTTCATGACTCCGCGTCTAACAATCGTTGAGTCCTTAAGATAAACACGAGTTTCACCTACAAAACGAAGACCCATATCATCTTGAACTGTCATCGAGAGATCAGCGCTTATAGTAAAAAGGTCTGTCAGCATATCAAATTGTAACTTCCTCACGCCCCAACTATTAGTAAAAAGCTTAAGGTTTTTAATTCTTCCATTTTTAAGACTATACTCAGTGGTGGGCAACTTTTGATCTGAATAGATTCCAAAATCAGAGTAGATGGCCATATCCAGAACTTCAGTATTTTTATTTCCAAGCTTAAGAAACGATACACACTTGACTCCAGTAGCATTACCGGGACAATCAAGCGCCTTATCAAGAGTAGAATTTGTAGCAACAAATGTTCCACGATTATGTTTTTCGACAGATTCTAAAAGCTCTAACACAACAGTTTTTCCAGCATCACGAATAGTATCTTTCTCAACGATCAATGGTCTGATCACCTGGTTACGCACAACTAAATCTGTGGTTCTGGCATCTAATTCTGCCTTAATGCTGTTGCAGCTGGCCTTTTGCGTTTCAAATGTTGTTTCAGAGTCAGCATCAGGAAAAACAAATGTAAAATAATCTAAGTCACCACAGTCGCTAGGTTTCTTTTCTCTTTTGTAGTCAGCATCTGCAACTGTGCGACAGTCCCACTTTTGGCCCGTACGCGCACGCTTCTGGTAAAAACATGTAATAGAAGACAGGACATCGGCAATCTTAGGTTTTAGCTCGTTATCTGCCGCCTCAATTGAATCCTGATTGGCCTTTTGCTCACGTTTTAGTGACAAAGACTCACGGAAGGTATTGTCGCGTACACCTCCGGCAGTTTGAATCCAAACAATCAGCTGACTTACTTTGTCGCCTGCACTATCTGAATTTTCAAATGTTCTTGTGATATGGCTTCTATATTCACTGGAAAGCTTTGCTTCTACCATATTCCACGAGGGGCCAGTTTCTTCGCGAGGACTAAAGGTAAAGCCTTCTAAATCTTCCGAATTGGGATAAATAAGAAGAGTCATATCTCTCATATCACTTTCAAAGTTTTTGTTTGATGCCGCCGACATGGTGCTAAAGTTACTTTTTGGAAAAACGCTCTTTTGCGCCTTGAGAAGGTCCGCTTCTCTGCCACATCCGATCAATGTCAAAGCTAGCAATGCAATTATTTTTTTCATACCTATCTCCTAAAAGAACATTGAAAAATCAACTGAAGTAAGAGGGTCGTTGACAACATTTTTTCCTGCTAAGACTCTTGAGTGGCCAAAGGTTAACATCAAAGGCACGGGAAATTTCTTTGCCTTAAATAGGGAAAGTGTGTCAAAGCCAGCAGTTAGTATTAGCGTTTGCATATTTTGTTGAGTATCAACTTCTAAATAGTGATAGTTTTGAGCAGCATAAAGCGAGCCTGTATATTTATCACCTTGCTTATATTGAAAACTGTATCCGGCCCCCAAGTTCCAACCTTCATTGCGATACTTCGTGCTAAAAGTTGTGGCGAGGATATCGCCTAAATCTCTTTGCGTATTGAAATCAATGTAAGGAGTTGCCTTAGAGTTGTCTAAGAAAGGAACTCTCTCTGGGTTTTGATCGGCCAATTGAACAGTATAAGTCATCTCAGATGAGAAGGTGACAGTATCACTGAGTGAATAATCGTGTGAGACACCAAGTCCAATATCCCACTGGGAGTCACCTGAGGCGACATCAATCATTTCATTTACATCATTATCTTTGCCCGTTGGGGCGACTAAATTAGATGAAAAAACAATGCGATTATGATCATCCTCATGTGCCATATATTTGGCCACCATTTGTACATCACCTAAAACTGTTTTATTCTCATTTACTGGCGCCTTGTAGCCAAAATCTTCAGCTTTCGAAGGGATTGGGTCATTCATCTTATAATCAAGCTCGGCAACTTTATCATCAACACCTTTTGCCGATAGCTCTGCTTTCATTTTGTCATGCATGGCCTGATTGTCTTGAATAACACCAGTGCTGACGTTCATTGACGATTCAATGATGGGAACAACAATCGCCACAGTCATTTTCTTTGAAACTCCAATGGCAAAAACTGGAACGTGTGCTGTTGCTTTAATATTAACTTGGCCAGTAGTGCTACCGAAACTATCTGTCTCTTTAGCACCAATGGCGTACATGGCCTGGGTAATGGCACCTTTGTCCGCCGGATCAGTTTTACCTTTAATTACGTCAGCAAAAGTAATATTTTTGAATAATGGGTCAGCCAAGCTGACTGATTGCCCATTGGCACCATATTTATTTTCAGCACTGGCCATAATATTTTTATACGATAGATTTCTAACACCCTTAGGGAGTACTTTCGCAGATGGTAAAGCAAAAGGCGCCTTAAGATCTGCGGAAAATACGCTCGAGGAAGCAAGCAAACATCCAATCATTACCCAGTTTTTCATAAATCTTCCCTCTAAATATTTTTTTATCTCTCTTCTATTTCTCTTTTAAAATCTTAATTCAAAAAAAAGGGCCGGCATAAACCGACCCTTAACAAAGCTACAAATTATCGACAGTTATTTCTGTTATATTTTGCAACGTTTTCTTCGAACTCTTTATTTTCTAAAAAGTTCTTTAGGTCAGTCTTTGTCTCTGGAACTTTTTTAGCATTATAAAGCTCAGCAAGCTCATCATCGCTGAAAGTGCTTAGTTCAGTATAAAGCTTATAAACTTCACAGAATTTACTTGGGTTGTTACCAGTTTTAACTAGGATGTCCAAATAATAGAATACAGTAGTGGAATTTTTACTTAGTTCAATTCCATCGGCCAAAGTATTTTCAAAGGCCTCGGCCAATACCTTTTCAGCATCATCTTTACTAGCAAATGGCAGCTTGTGATAGGCGCGCCCGCGAGTTCTGCTTGAGCCGTAATCTTCAACAGTCTTGTCTAGTCCGTCAATCATGTCTAAGTGATCGCGTAGTTCAGGCCAACGACTAAGTGAAGAAAGAACACCATTGGCCTCGCCCCATTTTCCAAGATTGATGGCAAAGAAATAGTGAGCACGGGCAAGTGGAGTTTTTAGCTCATCAGACTTGGCCTCTTTTCCATTTTTACTTTTTGCAAGAAGAGCAATCGCTTCTCTAGCGGCTTCAAAACCTCTAGTGTGAAGTTCTTTTTTCGCATCTTTTGAAGATACTCTTTGTCCTACAAAATAGATGGCTTCAGCTTCACTGGTTTTAAGTAGCGCCTTTTCGACTGGATTTACTTCATTTCTAGCAAGGTCGCGCGCCAAGTCAGCCGCTTGTTGAGCAAATTCTGTTCCTTGGCCTCTTTGAGCAAATAGGCTATCAGTTTGTTCATTAGCAAATGAACTAAAACTGAGGGCAACGACAAATAAAAGTCCTAAACACTTTTTCATAAACTGCACTCCTGTAGTTAAATAAATGATTTAAAATTCGAAAATTTTATGAATTCCTATCGTAAAAATTTTACTTTGTTGCTATAGCACGTAAAAATTACAATGGTAAAGTATTTGCTGGAAAAATTCGAATTGACATTTGGCAATATCCAACAGAATCGAAAACTTAGTTAATGACACGACAGGCAATCCACAGAAAAAAATAAAAACAAAAAAGGCCTTCCTGGCCACAGGTTCTCATCCATGAGAATTCATAAATATGCTAAGGCCTAAGCACCTCAATCAGTTCTGTTATAGTGTCCCTCTAAAATTACGGTCTGCTGTGCCAAAAGAGGAAATAAACTGGCCACGGCATCGAGTGGCCCAGTTTTAAGCGTAATCTCCAAATCACCAACTTCCTCACAATGAATGCCCTTCTCTTCCAAAAGATCTTTTAAGAGATACTCACTTTGAGCGTAAATTCCCCAAGGTGAACGCAACGTTTTCTTAACTACAAACCTATTTGATTCTTTTATGTCATAAGGATTATATGATCTAAAACGATCTTCATACTTCCATTCATCCTCAGAATAAGTTCTATAACTAGACTGGGTGTCACAGCCGCGTGGATTAATTTTAATATGAGTCGAGCAGCCCATTGCAATATTTAAAAAAAGGATGGTGCAGATCGACAATTGCCACCTAGTCATTCTGGGCCTTTAGTCCATAGGCCGTGATGCGATAGTTCTTGGGTATGTACATGCCCAAGGTCAGAATTGTTTTTAATAGATTTAAACCAGTCTGGTATTCTTCGACACTAATATTTGCACCACTGACAAATCCCATCTGGGAAACCTCTTCATCAATCCAGACAACATGATTTTGTGGTAGCAGACCCCAAAGAAAAAAAGAGTTTTGTCCCTCGTGAGAAAAAATGGCGGAGTGTTCTTCTTTCACTCCTACTAAAATTGGCAATTGACCACGTGAGCGATAATGAGTGGTGGTGCAAGAAGTGATGCAAAATGCCACAACATTTAGCCATATAAACTGTCTATAACTGAACCTGCAGGTGATTTGAGGAGCATGGCCCGAAATCATAATAACCTTCCGTTATTATTAATGCTGTATGAAAGTTAGCCAAACGTCAACGAACAAAAAAAACGAGGAGTAAGGTCAGGAAGGACGTTTTCGATTTAAAAACTTGCCTACGCGTTGCTGATGAACATCTAAATTTTGTACTATCGCTTGATAAGTGGATAACAGTTCTAGTTGCTCTGGTAGATTTTGGCGATAAGCGGCCTTAATAGCACGTTTAATATATGAAGATGCCACCGTAGGATTTTCACTCAATTTTTTTGCCAAAGTCATTCCTTCATTTACAAGGTCTTTGGCCGGCACCATCTTGTACAAAAGCCCCAATGCATGCGCTTGCTTGGCATCAAATATTTCACCCAACAAAGAAATTTCCAGCGCCTTGGCGTAGCCGAGGGCCCTAACTAAAAAATAACTTCCTCCAATACCAGGAACCAAACCAAGGTGGATGAAGCTTTCGCCGTAGCGGGAATCAAGAGTCCCGATGCGAAAGTCGCACATTAAACTAATGTCAAAACCAGCTCCCACTGCGGCGCCGTGAATAAGGGCAATACTTGGCTTTAAAAAGCCTTCCATTGCCAATGGAATTTTCTGGACTCCACGTTGGTAGCGGTCCTTGAGCTTGGCACAGTCTCCCTCAAACATTCCAGTACGATCTTGCATTGAATTTAAATCGCCACCAGCACAAAAGTTTTTGCCTTCCCCACTAACTAAAAGTACTTTTACATCATCATCTTCACTCGCTCTTTCAACAACGTGGGAAAAGGCCTCGATCATTTCTTGACTAAAAGCATTGCTATGCTCAGGTCGATTAAATTTTATTTGCAATAATCCTAGGCCTAGATCGCTAAGCAAGATATCGCGATAATTTTCTTTTTTATAATTCATGATTTCCTCTTAATTACGTGCCTGATTAGCAACATAGGCATGATGAAATTTGGATGGAGAAGATCGGCCCAATTTTTGTAAAATAAATTGCGATGCCTGCATAAGTTTGGCCATATCAATACCTGTATGTATATGCATTGAATCAAATAAATAAACCAGATCTTCCGTTGCTACATTGCCACTTGCCCCAATGGCATAGGGACAGCCGCCTAACCCCCCCACGGAAGAGTCAAAAATTGATATGCCTTCTTGAAAGGAAGAAAAGACATTGGCCACCGCCAATCCTCTGGTATCATGGAAATGCATCGCCATTTGGGCCAGATCAAAATGATTTTTCAGTTCGCTTATAATCTTTTTTACCTGAAGAGGATTGGCAACACCGATAGTATCACCAAAGCTAATTTCATAGACCCCAAAATCAAAAAGGCGGTTGGCAACTTTCTTAAGAATCTCAAGGGAAGTCTGACCTTCGTAAGGACAGCCAAAAACTGTACTTATATAGCCTCTGACTTTTATACCATTCTTCATGGCCGCAATGGCCACCGGGCGAATGCGGTCTAATGACTCATCGATGGTGGCATTAATATTCTTTTTGTTAAATGTCTCACTGGTGGCACTAAAAATGGCCACTTCTCGCACGCCCGCTTCCAGTGCCAGATCAAGTCCTTTTTGATTGGGAACTAAGCACGATAAAGAAATATTTTTATCAATTTTATTGTTTAATAATTTGCAAAGAGTGGCAGCATCTGCCATCTGAGGAATCTTTTCTGGACGTACAAAGCTGGTCGCCTCAATATTTTTTAATCCGGTTTGCGCCAGCATTTCAATTAAATGAATCTTGTCCTGAGTCTGGATAATCTGCGTTTCATTTTGCAGTCCATCACGCGGCCCTACTTCAACAATCTTGACTGTCGAGTTTATCTTTAAGTTATTAGGAAGCACATTACGCTCCTTCATCTGCGGGCTCAAGCTTTACTAATATGATCCCACCGTCAATTGAATCCCCTTGTGCCTTCAATATTGCGGCCACCACTCCAGCGCGAGGGGCCTTTAACGTATGCTCCATTTTCATCGCCTCAAGTATTAGCAGTGGTTGCCCTTTTGCCACACTCTCACCTTGCTCGACTAAAATTTTTAAAATCTTTCCAGGCATAGGAGAAATAATCGGAGCATCACCCAGATCAACTTTCTTACGCTTGTTTGTAACAAGCTCATCGCATCGCCAGATTATACCTGCATAATTAATAACAAGTCCTTTTCCACCCATTCCAGGCAATACCTGAAACTCTCCAACTTGATGTTTTGGCCCTTCGGCATCGACTTTATATAGCATTCCGTGAATGGAGTCGTGTAAACAAATCTCATAATTCATAACGTGACCGTTTAAATTATAAGATAAAAGCTGACTTGTATGCCCATCAAAATCTCTAACAGATTCAAGCTGCAAGTCATCAAGCACAACATCCTCACCATTAAGCTGATAATGTTTTTTCATTCTCCGTTCCTAAATCCACTTAACTCATCCCAAGTTGATGGAAATTGAGCAAAGTCATCTGGCGTCGTTTTCTTGGCCAGGGGGTTTTGGGTGGCGACAACAATCGCCAAAGCTGCCGCCATTTTTTCTTGTGACTCGCGCTCATCCTGTAGCTTTTTTATCATCTCGTCATGATGTTGCTCAATGAATTTAGTAGTTACATCACCTGATAAAAATGCCTGTGACTGCAATATTTTGATCAAATAATCTCGATTAGTCGTAACCCCAATAAAAGGTGTTTCTTTTAGTGCTTGTTGCAGTTTTTTGATTGCCTGTGGTCTTTCAGGAGCAAAGGCAATTAACTTGGCCAACATGGGATCAAAATGGACAGTCACTTCGGTTCCATCTTGATAACCGGTATCCAATCGCACTCCAGGTGAGCGTGGTGTTCCACGATAGAGAATCTTTCCGGTGCAGGGTAGAAAATCGTTTTCGGCATCCTCTGAATAGATTCTAACTTCTATAGCATGCCCTTGCTTTTTAATCTCGGATTGCTGCATCGGCAGTTTTTCTCCCTCGGCGACTTTGACTTGCAACGCAACTAAATCAAGTCCGGTAGTCATTTCAGTGATGGGATGTTCAACTTGCAGCCTTGTATTCATTTCCAAAAAGAAGAAATGTCCATTTTCATCAACGATAAATTCAATAGTTCCGGCACCTACGTAGCCGATTCCACGACAAATCTTCAGCGCAGTTTGCCCCATTTGTTGGCGCAACTCTGGACTTAAAAAAGGAGATGGCGTTTCCTCTACAATTTTCTGGTAGCGCCTTTGAATCGAGCAATCTCTTTCAAAAAAATGTAAATGATTAGCATGTTGATCACTCATAACTTGAAATTCAATGTGACGTGGATTGACGATATATTTTTCTAACAGGACGCGATCATCTCCAAACGACGCCAGCGCCTCACGCTTGGCTCCTTCAATCGAAGGCAAAAGTTCAGAGGCTTTATTCACTATGCGCATTCCCTTTCCACCTCCACCTGCCGAAGCCTTAATCAACACGGGATAGCCAATTTTATTTGCTAGATCAAAGATACTTTTATCCTTTAAATCTTCAATCAGAACACCTGGAATAAGTGGTACTCCAATCTCACCCATTTTCATTTTACTCATGGCCTTATCGCCCATGAGCTCAATCACCTCAGGTGGGGGACCAATAAATATAATTCCACTTTTTTTGACTTCTTTACAAAATTTTGCGTTCTCAGACAAAAATCCGTATCCGGGATGGATGGCATCAACGCCATTGGCCTTCGCAATTTGAATTATTTTAGAAATATTCAAATATGTTTCAGAAAGCGGTCCACTCCCCAAACAAATTGAAAAATCCATCTCTCTCACATGCGGAAGAGTCTGCTCAATTTCACTGTACAGACCAACAGTCTCAATTCCCATTTCTTTGCATGTTCTTGCAATCCGAATGGCTATTTCACCCCTATTGGCGATTAATATTCGATTGATTTTTTGCTTCACAAATCTCCTTTTTGAGTTTGCTCTAAAAGCTCTATGGTACTGGCAATTGTTTTATTTTCGTCTACTGCCCAGTCTGGAACTGAGCGCGCAAGCAAGCAGGCCATACCATGCTGGCCTTCACTTGAAACACGCAGTTTGGTGATCAAATCGATTGTGTACTGGCAAACCTTGGACATATCACTACAATCACGAACAGTGCTAATTAATTGCTTTCCTACGCCCTGCGCCTGCGGAGCTGCCTTTAGGAACTGCGCCACCACCTTGGCCAAAGCTTCCTTTGCCTCTGCTGCAGAAACCACCTGATGGACCAATCCCATATTTAAAGCACGTAAAGCATCAAAGCGCTCGCCAGATAGAAATACTGCGCGAGCGTTGCTCTCGCCAATTTTCGCTACAACATAGGGACCAATGACTGCTGGCAAGATCCCAAGCCTTACTTCAGAAAGGCCAAATACTGCTGAATCCAAGGCCAAAACATAATCACAAATCGCGACCAGACCAGTACCACCACCAATGGCGGCGCCGTTTATAAGACCAATGACGGGACGTGGAAAGGAATTGAGCTGGCCAAACATAGTCGCCAGCTTGTGCGAATCGGCCTTGTTTTCTTCCGGTGTATAATTAACCATCTTCTTCATCCAGTTAATGTCTGCGCCTGCGCAAAAACTTTTGCCTTCTCCGGTTATAATCAATAGTCGTAAACGTTCGTCAGTTCTTAGTTTGTTAAAAAGATCGAAAAGTTCATCGATCATCTCTTGGTTAAAGGCATTATGAATTTCAGGCCGGTTAAGCCTTAAAAGCCCAATACCCAAGTGTTCCATTTGAAAATGAAAATTATGAGCTTTAACTTCATGGATTATTTCTATTGCCATCATTACCCTCTCCCAAAAAGACATTTCTACATTCTAAAGACACCAAATTGACTTTCCGGCATTGCCGCACTTGTCACAACTTCCAGGGCCAGGCCTAGAACCTTGCGTGTTTCCTCTGGTAGAATCACTCCGTCATCCCATAGCCTAGCAGTGGAATAGTAGGCACTACCTTCACGCTCATATTTCTCTAAAATAGGGGCCTGAAAATCCTTTGTCTCGCTTGCGCTCATCGCGGGTTTCTTTTGTGCCTTGAGCGCTGATTGTTTGACCGTGGTTAAAACACCAGCGGCCTGCTCACCACCCATGACTGAAATTCTAGCATTCGGCCACATCCATAAAAAACGTGGAGAATAAGCTCGCCCGCACATACCGTAATTTCCCGCTCCAAAGCTACCACCAATAACTAAAGTGAGTTTCGGGACATCGACAGTTGAGACCGCCGTCACCATTTTTGCGCCATTTTTAGCAATGCCTTCACTTTCATATTTTTTCCCCACCATAAAGCCAGAAACATTTTGTAAAAAAAGCAGGGGAATTTTTCTTTGGCCACATAACTGGATAAAGTGAGCACCTTTTAAGGCCGATTCTGAAAATAGTATTCCATTATTGGCCACTATACCTACGGGATGTCCGTGGATATGGGCAAAACCGCACACCAGCGTGGTTCCATAATGCTCCTTAAACTCATGAAACTTAGAGGCATCTACCAATCGTGCAATAACTTCTCTAACGTCGTAGGGAATACGCGTGTCTTTTGAAATAATGCCATAGAGCTCAGAAATGTCTAGCGCCGGTTCCTGGGTGGCAATTTTTTTAAAAGTGCCATTGATCTTTCCTTGCGCGGTATAGTTTAGATTTTCCACAATATTGCGCGCAACATGTAAGGCCTCTTCTTCACTCTGAGCAAAGTGGTCAGTCACTCCACTCTCAAAGCAATGGACCCTGGCACCACCTAAATCTTCTGCACTAACTTCTTCTCCCGTCGCGGCCTTGACAAGTGGAGGACCTGCCAGAAAAATTGTGCCATTGCCTTCGACAATAACGCTCTCATCACTCATGGCCGGAACGTATGCCCCGCCAGCGGTACACGAGCCACAAACAATGGCAATTTGTGGGATTCCAAGGCCTGACATACGCGCTTGATTGTAGAAGATTCGACCAAAATGTTCTTTGTCAGGAAAAACCTCATCTTGCATAGGAAGAAATGCGCCGCCGGAATCAACCAGATAGATACAGGGCAAATAATTTTCTTGTGCAATTTCTTGTGCGCGCAAATGTTTTTTTACTGTCATAGGCAGATACGTGCCGCCCTTAACAGTGGCATCATTGGCGACAAACATACATAGCGTCCCATGCACCTTACCAATGCCAGTAATAATACCGGCCGCCGGAACTTCATCCCCGTATAACCCAAAGGCCGCCAAGCTACTTAATTCTAAAAAGGGCGAGCCGCTGTCTAAGATGGCGGCAATCCTCTCGCGTGGAAGTTGCTTTTTTCTGTCGCGATGTCTTTTAACATTTTTTTCACCACCGGCCTTTTTAATCACTTCTACGTGGTGAAGAAATTCTTTCTTAAGCTCTAAATTATGCGCTTTATTTTGCTTAAAAAGATCGGAATCGCTGTCTATTTTGCTTTCTAATAAATCCATGCTGGTCGTCTCCAATTACGATTGGCATCATTACTCTGCGCAACGTAGCACTCATATGTCAAACCATCCGTGGATAATGCGCTAAGCCTTTCAAGTCATTTTTTAAAATTACTGGCCACATTTTATGCTATCCTGAAAATGTTTACAATAAATGCTTTAAGCTTTTTAGAACAAGTATGACATGAAAAAATTTTGGCGTGCCCTTACCATTTTACTAATTGCTGCGCTCTCACTCTATGGAGCTTATGCCTTTTTCAAAGACCACCCCAGTATTGTGGCCATAATGCAAAAATTAATGCAGCAAATGGAGCGATCTCAATTCAAAAATAGTATTAGCAAGATGTATAAAATCAAAGGCATCAACCAGAACTCTGATCGTCACGTTGCACCTAAAAAAATTATTACTAAAATACCTGGTCACATTTATGTGGCCATGCAAAAACCGCAAGGCCCGGCTAACTTTGACACAGACAACCTGCCGGATGCACTTTACTCGGCAGGCCCTCTAGACACCATTCATTTAGCTCCCGGGGAATATCATACTGCCGGATTTCACACCCAAAATCCCATTCTGATCAAGGGTGAAGGCAAAACGCCACAAGATGTGCGCATTATCTTTGATGGCAAATCCAGCTTGAGCATTAACTTGGAAGGCCTAAACAAACTTGAAATGGAAAATTTGACTCTATCGTCATCTTTGACTGATGCCTACCGCGGCCCTTTGATCGAGGTGACAAATAGTAAACTTATTTTACGCGACACGCAGATTTTGGCCAAGAACTTCGAAATGATTTTTAAAATTGGTCAGGGCAGCGAGCTTATCGCTACCGGGGTACTTTTTTCGCCTGGCGATCGCGGCGATGCTATTCGCCTGACCCATAATGCACGCCTGACTGTACACAATACCCAGTTTAAATCTTTTCGTAGCGGCATTACCACTGATACACGCGACTTTTCAGGCGAAATTGAATTAGATAATGTTGAATTCACAAATGGACGTGCCGTCGCCCTATCGCTCTATTCAGGAAAGTGTCATGCCAAACATCTTAAAATAGAGCGCATTATGGGCGCTATTTTTTTGGCCAAGAACGCCAGCTGTGACATTTCTGACAGTCAACTCAGTCAGCTTGAAACAACCGCCATCCGGGTTGAAAAAAAATCACAACTTTCACTCTCGAGAGTCAGCATGTCAGAATGCGGAGAAACTTGCATTTTACTATCCGATGACGCCAGGCTTGACGCCGAGGCCCTGCTTTTAAAAGATGGTAAGCGTGCCATTCAGCTACTCCAAGGTAGCTCTGCCCATTTAAACCAAATTGAGGTGTCGCAATTTGCTATCGCCATCTACTCCCATCTATCACAGCTGACAATTAACCTAGGGATTTTTTCAGACATAAGTGAAGTCGGAATTTTATTAAAGGCATCAAAACTTCAAATTGGTAGTTTGAGTCTTTCTCATTCCCCTATTGGTGTTTCTCTTTATGATCAAAGTGAATTAGATGGAAAAATGCCCACCTTAGACAAGGTGGGCGAGGCCATAAAAAATAATTTTAATAATTCAAAAGTAAACTTTTAGGCAACTGCCGACAAAAAATCTTCATAAAAGTATAGAAGTTTTTCTTCTAATTTAGTTTTTGCTCGCATGTGTAATTGAGAAACGCGTGAAGCACTAACACCTAATTCTTTACCGATATCCTTAATATTTTTATCCTGAAAATAATATAGCTCGACCACGGTTGATTCGGCATGGGAAAGCTGTTTTATGGTTGATTGCAAACATTGCTTTGAATTGCTCTCCAAAGCGATTTGTTGCGGGCAATGCTCGGTTGTACCTTCAAACATTTTTTTGCATGACTTGCGATAATCATCTAAGTAGCGAATCGACTGAGAGGTTTTAGGAGCATTTACTTGCTGCTTCGCTGTGCAAGCATTTTGACTTTTATTCCCATGCATTCTTTCATTACGCAGATCTTCTTTTTCCTGATTGCGAACTGAGCGGGGTACCAGGTCTAACTTTCTAAGTTCATCTAAAATATTCCCACGAATTCGATGTTCAGCATAAGTTTTAAATAGAATCTCGCGCTCGGGATCAAACTTCATAAGAGCATCCATCAGTCCAATAACACCGCAACTGACTAAATCATCAAACTCAATATTAGGTGGAGTCCTCTTATAAATTTTCCTGGCTATAAACTTCACTAATGGTAAGTAGGACAAAATTAATTCAGAGCGACCACTCTCTGTTGCCAGTTTGTTTTTCCATTCTTGGACAGAATGAATGGGAGGAAATTGTAGAATTTTTGTTCTTTCTTGTGACATACGTTCCACTCCTTATTATGCTGCAAACAAAGTAGGCCATTTCCCCCGAAGACCAACTTTGCCGTTAATACCTCTTATTCACCATCTCTTAACAATTGCAATAAATCATCATGCCTGACTCTCTCTTCAGGTGGCGGTGGTGCCACTGGTGCTAGCGGTACAGTTGGCTCATCAGGCACGACTTCTGGATCTCCGAGTGAAGCAATGCCTCGCCCAGGTTCTCCACCATACTCCCATGTCCCATCTGCCAATTGACGACCTTGATAAATTGATATGGTTTGATCTGTATTGACGACATAAATCGGTCGTCCGCTAGCAAAGGCAAAAATCTGTATTCGCCTGGGGCCTGTGGCACTATCAAACTCACTGCGTGGAATAACTAAATCATTTGAAGTGGGAGTAAAGTTATGGCCATTGAGAGAAAGCGCCATACCACGTGTACTTCCGACAAAGCCGAGTGTGGTTGAGAGATCATAACCAGTTAAAGCACCAGAATGATCGCTACCACCTGCTGTATAACTTGGACCGATGCTATTTCCCCCACCTGCGACGAAGCCAGATGCCGGTGCCACTGAAGTTGGTGCCACCGGTGCTGCACGCCTGCCACCAACTGGCGTCAAAGGAGAAGCGCCACTAGCAGGCGCCGCAAGGGCCACCGCTGGTGCAGGTGCGGGAGCGGAGACAGTGCGACGATCACGCGTACTTTGTAAATCTGTACGCAATTGTCTTATTTCAGAGCGTAGGGAATCAATCTCGGCGCTTCTATCAGCTGCTGCTCCCACCAAGGAGTCTCCAGTCACCTGACCATTTTCTCTTTGCGCTAAAACTTCCTTCAAACGCTTTTCACGATCACTAATTAATTTTCTAAGGTCTTCAATCCTTCTCTCTAAATCTTGCGCTGCGGTGCCTGTGCCGCCTGCTGCTCCCGCTCCAGATCCACTACCATTACCGGCCGCCAATGTAGCATCACCAGTAACTGGCATAATGGCGGGATTTCCACCTAGTCCTGCAGCGCCAGAAAAAGCACTGCCAGCACCGAATGGATTGCTGCCAGAGGGAGAATCAGCTGCTACTTTAACCGCAGTATTTGAGACAGGTGTGACACTTTGCGGGTTTACCTCGGCGACTTCTT
>Ga0210057_1003651_pt1 | contig 21094 bp, 17 predicted proteins | sample CryGeyCG2114_010_2_FD_183968 | JGI IMG/M metagenome (GOLD analysis project Ga0210057, IMG submission 183968) | Groundwater microbial communities from aquifer - Crystal Geyser CG10_big_fil_rev_8/21/14_0.10 (SPAdes) (version 2) | ecosystem: Environmental > Aquatic > Deep subsurface > Groundwater ...
TAGAAAAAGAAGAAATGTTTATGATCTTCGACAAAATTGCAAAAGAAGAGAATATTGAAATAGACAACAACGCAAAAGAAGCATTGTACATCAGCAGCAGCGGCGACTGTAGAAGAGCAGAAAACATATTACAAAGCTGTGCAGCTGTAAATGATAAAGTTACAGAAGAAACTGTATTTTCTCTTGCAAGCGTTGCACAGCCAAAAGAGGTAAATGAGTTCTTAACATTGGCTGTACAGAATAAATTTATAGAATCCAGAAACAAATTGCTCGACACGATGCTTAAGTATGGATTAAGCGGACTTGATTTAATAAAGCAGATCCAAAAAGAAGTATGGAATCTCAACATTGACGACAGATCTAAAGTAATGCTTGTTGACAAATGCGGTGAGATTGAATTCAGGATGACAGAAGGTAGTGATGAGTTCTTACAGTTGGAAGCATTGCTTGCACAATTTACGCTAGCAGGGAAGAGATGAATTTATCAATTCTAAGGTTTACACCAACTTCTATATTTTATTACACCCAATAAACTACACACTTTTTTCCCAGGAGGATTGTTCTCATAATAAATTACACCTTTACTAAAAGAATAACCTCCATAAACAGGATGCATAAAAGGGGTCGTATAAACTGTTTCTCCTCGTTTATTAATAGAGGAACACTCTGTTCCATTAACTAAATCTTCTCTTGTCACTTCTTGTTCATCATATAATTCGCAAATATATATTGTTTCATTAGGTAATTGATTGATAGGCATTTCAGGATACTTAATATCTATGTTAGAACAAGATTTGAGTTCTTTGTATTGATATCCCTGTAAATTACACAGATATTGTCGAAAAAAAGGTTTTTCAAAAGATTCTGAATAGTCTGTTACTGGTTGAATTAAAGCTATAATCAGCCAAATCAGCATTAATAAAATAATATAAAATCCACTTCTTTTGAAAATCGACTTTTTCTTTTTATATTTTCTTATTAGTGAAGCAATACTAAATCCCACAAGAAAACCAACAATAGCCCCATAGAAAGGTACTATAAATATTAATGCCATACCTGCATCTGGATGTATATTACTAATAGAAGGATAAATAAGAACAAATAAAACCCTATTAATACAACCACTAGCACAAATACCTTTTTCTAAGAAAGAAGAAATAAACATTAACGGAAGAGCAATAATATAACCTATAAATACTGAAATACCAACTATTTTCCAGTTAAATTTACTCTTCTGCTTATTCCCCATTTAATTTCATTTAATACAAAATATACTATATAAAAACTCCTAATTATTATAAATAAAAATAAGAAAAAATTAATCCAACTCAGGATTCTCTTTAATTCTTACCCTTGTTGAAGCCAGATCCTGATAGTAGTATGTTAAAGTAATATCAACCTGTGCAGTGTATAATGCATCCTGCTCAAGACTGTCGCTTACACAGACAATTGTTGTTTCAGTTGAAATTCCACTTCCGTATGTATCTCGTGGGATTCTTGCAACTGAAGGATCACCGCGTGATGTACATTCCATGTCTGCAGTTTCTACTTCAAACGCAACAGTATCATATAATGAAGAATAATCATCTCCCAGATATGCCTTGCTTCTTCCTTCTCCAGCATTGTGTATAGGTATTTCCAAGTAAACTTTGCCGCTTCCGTATGGCTTTTCTGTTACAGTTCCAATTTGAATTGGGGCAGCAGAAGCAAATGCTGTTTTTGATCCGCTTACATCACAAACCCTTTCATCTCTTAAATCTTCTTTAAAGCATACTTTTGGAATTGCAACGTATGTTGCATAAGGGTATGTATATTCCAAGTACAGATTTGCATCGTAAAATGTTCCTGATAAACCTTCATATACTGCTTCGCCAAAATTAACTCGTTCATAACCACCGTCTGGCAAAAACTCAGAAACCTTGTCAATATCTTCACTGTTTGTTTTTTCAAAATCTAATCCTGCGAAATCGTTTTCAGAAACTCCTCGAATTACCATTTCAACTTCATGTTCATGTACAGTAAATTCTCCTAGATTTTGTAATAATATAACAACTGGGAATGCTTCATCTTCATAAATTTCATTTCCAACTCCAAAATCTTCAAAATTTGCTTCAAGACCATAATCTCCGCCCATCCAAACACTATCCACAGTTTCACTTCCAGCTTGACTGCCGCACTCTGCAGCACCTAATAAGAAAACAGCAAGGACTAGAATAAAAGTTATTGTCACAGCACGTATACGCATACATATCCCTCCTTTTTTATTGTTTTTCGTAAAAGAAGTATATAAACATTATGTTTTTAAAGAGGGTTTGTAAGATAGGACATTACATATTTTATTCATAGTAGGCATAATTACTTTGATAGTTATAGTGAACGAAATAAGTATTCGTACATTTTGAATTTCGTTCACTATTCAGCAAATGAGATCAAATGTACGAAAATTAATCTCATTTGCTATAAGTTATTTAATTAATCAAAACAGAAAAAACTACTTAATAACTAAATTACAGCGTTCAGATACTGTTCTTCCATCAATAGTCGTTCCATAAATAGACAATTTCTTAGGCACTGTTGTTTTGCCTGTAAATGGACAGCTTGTGCTTGGTGAGCTAGTATCTCCGCACATGTTTACTGTGCTTGATCCCTTAACTACATATTCAATTGTATCTCCTGCTGAAGCAGATACTGGAATTTTACTGCTTCCTTCCAAACAATAATTCTCTTTTCCATTAATATACAAACAAACACATCCTCCCCATATGTTCATATTTGCTTGGCTACAATAGCAGTCACCACTAGAACCTGAACTAGAACTTCCACTTGGAGAACTAGAAGATCCAAAATCAACAGCACTTCTTTCACCTGTCCTTTCAACAACTCCAACGTCTTGTTCAACAGTATCTAAATATGAATAATCCAGTGTAATCTGCAAAGGAGTCACAAAAGATCTTTGCTCACGAAGTGTAAAAGTACATACTATAAGCCCTTCGCCGTCATCATTCAATTTAACATATTTATTGTAAGGAACGCATGTTGGCTCACCTAATCCATTTATTTCCATATCTACTGCAACATATCCAAGATCAGCTTTTGTAAGAGTAAATGGACAAGCATCAAAAGCATTTGTGTCATAAGCATTAATTACTTTGCCTTCTCCAACATGATCAATAGTCACAGTAAATCGCACCTGATCCTGCATGTAGGCTTGTTCTATTTCTGTAACAGCTACAGGTGCACCTTGATCAGACAAAGAAATTGTATCCTGTTCACAAATGAAAGTATCTTCTGGATTATAAAGTAGACAAACAGGAGTTGTTGCAATAGTCTGATAACTATAACATATGCTTGCCTGCAGTGAAGCTTCATACGTTTCTCCAAGCTTCAAAGACAATGGCCCATCTTCTTCAGCAGTTACAAAATACATAGATCCTTCTTCATTAAATGCACTTTTGCCGTAGAATTCATCAGGCAATGAAATTTCTTCATCGCTTATTTTAATTACACTTGAATCATATCCGCTTAATACAACCTTGCCCTCTGGATAATCATATGCTCCTTTATTCTGAAAGAGTAGTTGCAAGTTCAAATAATCCCCATTATAATAAACAAAATCTTCATTCAAGAAAGAAACAACTACACCTTCATCTCCTGAACGATAAGCTTCATCATAATCATTATGACCATAATATTTAGAATATTGGCTGCAGCCTGTTAAAATAACAATCAGCATCAGCACGAAAAATATCTTTTTTATCATGTTAACTCAATAACCTCTTAATAGTTATTTGTTCTGACTGTGATAATGTGTAACCATAATCAAACTGCATTGCAAGTGTTGTTGAATATGGCGCCTGCTCTAATGAAAACATGTCCCATTCAATATCTTCATTTACAATGCACGTAATGTAATCCTTACCGTTATTCTCTAATATAAGTGGGTTTGGCTTGCAGGTAATGGTGTCCCCATCTCCATCAGGATTGATTTCTTTTCCAGTTGTTGGATCATAGCCATTAAAATCATAAACCAGTTGATCATTTGAAAGCATGAATTCTTTCAAGAACACCATATTATAATCCTTTGAACTTAATCCTGTTGATGTGCATGCATGTTCAATTTTTTCTTTATTAATCACCTTGCCATTTCCTTTATTTTGGACATAAATTGTAAACATTGGCCTTATGTAGCCTGTTCCTGTTGGAATCATGTGGCTTTCTATTTTAGTAATAGTAAGCGGTGCACCTTGGCTTGTTAAACTTATGTCTGTTGCCTCGCATGCTCCTTCAAAAATATTCATCTTGTTAATGTCTGTATCAATACATATTTCTTGATTCCATTTTGTAGTATAATCATAGCATGCAGTTGCAACAACAGTTACTTCATGCTCTTCGCTTAATCTTCCTGCTGATTTAGCCTTTGCTTTATATTCAAGAACATCTGTTCCACCATTATAATTAAAGATAGACTTTCCTTCGAGAGAAAACCATTTTGTTTTATATGGATGTGCAATAGGAACAGAATCCTTCAGTGCTTCTATATTTTTACGAACTTCTTGAATTTTATCTTTGAGATTTTCTATTTCATCATCATCATCAAGTGCAGCTATTGTCGCACTGTAAGAATCAATTTCAGCATAGTAAGATTCTATCCTATCCTTTACAGATGTTGTATAGACATCAACTGCATCAAAAGTTGAGCATTCATTATTGTCATCTACAAGGCACATGTAATCCTCTTCAATTGAAAGTGTAATAAAACCAGTCAAAGTATGAGCGCCTTGATTCGCAACATCTAAAGCAACACTAAAAGGAGTGTCTTCAAATACCATCTCTGGAGGGTTTTCATCAACAAAATCAAATACAAGTCCATCTGAACCTTCCCAAAATTCTTCATTATTCCTATACAAACTGCTACTACTCATACCGCATCCTGTTAAAAACATTAAAATTATTAAAAAAACAATCATCTTTCTCAAGATGTCACCCCTTCCAACTGCCTTTCATTGCTCCAATCCAACTGAACATAAGCATATTCTTCTCCAACACCAACTGAATATGCTGATTGTTTTGTTTTAATATTCCTTATAATAAGTCCTGACAAATCATCTGTGTCAGTAAGTGTTTCTTCACATGTAATATAAGTTATAAATTCATACCATCCAACATCGCAAATCTCACCAAGGTTTTCTGGATCTTTAGGATCTCTTGCAAGAGAAACCACCACTTCTGATCCTGTGTACTCAACAAACAACACTCCGTCTCCAAATACATCCTCTGGTTTGTCTTCTTCTAAATATAGATTTTTAACAAAGTCATTATAGTAACGATATTTAAGAGTAGTATTTTTAACATCATAGAAAACCTGAAACAAACCATAATTACTGAAACTATACCAATAATTAAATTGATCAATATAAGAAACACCAATATTGTCAACATCTTCAGAGCCGTATTGAAAATATATATCAAAAAAATCATCATTAGTAAAGAATGGTTCAAAGCGAAGCATAACTGCCTTGCCTCCTAAAGTATACAAGTATTGAGCTAATTCTCCTTGAGATTGTGTATAAGTAAATAACCCTTCTACTAAAGCATCTTCTGTATTAACTTCTTCTTCCTTTACTAAAATATCTTCTTCGCCTAAACCAAGAGATTCACATTCTTCAATATAAGTGTTGACTCTGTTTACAAAACCGATAATGTCCTCATTGTCTGCTGTTGGATCATCTGTCTGTAGATAAGCACCAGAGTAATAATATTTAATTACTTCATCACCAAAATTACTGCCTGTACCATCAGCAATTTGTTTAAGGTATGCATTGCCTAACATTATGTTTGTTTCTGCATCGTAAAGATAATAACTGCTTCCAACACCTGCATCTGCTGCAGCTTCATTTGCCATTTTATCAGTAATACCCATAAGCCCTTTTCTTTCTCCATTAATATCATAATAATTTGGATCTCCTTTGGATATCTGTGCTATAATCCCTGCCTGCATACAAACAGGGGTTCCAAAAGTCTTATTAGCAGCAAACATGTAATCTTTGTACTTATTGAAGATATATTGAAGTGCTTCTTGTTTTTGAGATGATGTAAAGCTTGGCACATCTTCTGATTCTTTAACCTCTTCTCCAAGCATAGTGATCTTTTCCTCTGCCTCAACAGTAACTGAAGTATCTTCGCTAATCTGGTAATCATATCTTGTTTTAACATAGAAATAATGTGTTGCTATAGGTGTTGCTCCAAGCAATCCTGCAACATCATCTACATTTAGGCGACAGCTTATTGTTATATACTCTTCAACATTTTTATATGCTGGTTTGCCTGCCAAACTAAGTTTATATGCGTTATAATTTTCAAGCTGCGCTGTACAAACTTCTTCAACACAGCCCTCATCTCCTTCACATTCTTGATAGATTGTTGTTTTATGTTCAATTTCACTGTCAACACAATCTTCAACATTATAAGCAGTCCAGTCTGGATCTGTGCATGTTGAAGAATCTAAGCTTAGTTCTTTAGGCATAATTAATACAACTTCACTTATCTCCTTAATTTGTCCATCCCACTTGCTATCTAATGTTAAAGCAAGCCTTGGTTTAACAGTACGAGTTTCACTAATACCTATCAAAGAACTCTCAGGACCCATTCCAATTGCAACAGGACCGTTTGTGTAATGCGCAACAGGATTCTTATCAAGAATTTGATATTCATCAAGTAAATCAACATCCTGTCTTGTTGCTGCAACAACAGCATCATAATCTGCAAAGTATCTTTTCAAGTATCCAATAGTTTCAAAATTAAAATCTGCTGTAAATGTAACTTCATTAGTACCTACAGGAAGACGTTCAAATGAACAATCAAGTTCTTCCTTCTGCAAGTTATATACATCAAAAGAATCACTTGGATAAACTTTTCCAGGTGTAGGAGCAGTTTCTCTGCCTGCAAAACAGGCAACATCTACATTAACTGCATCATCAAGTGTTCTAGCCATTAATGATGCAAATACAGTAACAGAACCATATTCTTCATACAAACTTTGTGAAGGTTTAAGATCCTCTAAATAAACTCCCAATTGCTCATTTTCATTCTGTTCAACTACACCATAATAATATTCTCCTGATGCCTGTTTTATACGAATAGAAACAGTATCTTCAACAGCACCAACTGCATGAGTAACATTATCAATAAGTGTGCCCCAGCCATCAATTGCTTTTTCATAAATTTGCTTTGCTGCAAACAATTGTTCAGTTCCTGCTGTATCCAATTCAACATCGCTGAAATCAGCCATGCTTGTTCCAACAAAAGATAATGCAACTCCCAGCCAGAATATTATTATTATGATCCTGCACCATCTTGTAACTCCTCTGTTGATATCCCGTCCGCGTGCAAATACAGCATAATAGAACCAAGTCAAAATTAGGAAGCTGTTCGCTAAATATAATCTGACAAAATCAATGCTCTGTAGTATTGCAAACCTATTAGTAATATAAGGTATAAATATCTCAAGTAAAAATACAAATAAGAACAATGTTCTGTAAGTGTCACCATTTCTTTCACTTCTGTCAAATACCAAAATAATAACAAGAATTATCATTGCAATGTTGAGCCAGAACCTAGTCATGATAGAAGGATCTGTCATGAAAATGATAAAGTGATAAATCAATGCATAGATTATAAGCCAGGTGTTGCTTACAGGAGTAATATGCGGTGCTACTCTTTGAGCACCTCTTGCAGAACCTCTTATTGCACTCCAGATAACTCTGGCTGGAGCGCGAACAACACCAGTCATTGCATTTAATACTGGATGAGCATGATATGTTTGAAATCTTCCAGGCATTTGAGATGCAATACGTTCCCGCTCTCTTGCTCTCTGCTCTGCAGTCATACCGCTTCTTGAGAACATACCTAAATTTCGGATTTGTTGCGTGCCTGTTTCTCTTGCAGTAGAAAATTGTTGATATTGTGCACGCTGTTCATTCCACCTTTCAGGAACCCTTGCTGCCTTTTGTCCAACATGCTGAAGAGTATTTGAGAAAAATGCTGATGTATTGTGCGGAATGTTTTTGACATACCTTACATAAAACTCATCTAACCAACCCATTCATGAACCCTCTTTTTTAGTAAAATAGTAGCTTTGCTTCTATTTCAATCTATTCTCTGCAAAAGACAGTATTTAAACATTGTGCTTAAATTCTCTTTAGAACTAATCTCCCTGCTCTACGACAACTTCAAGCTTTCTTATTTCAAGTGATCTTCTTGGCTCAATTTTAATGGAATTTGTGCCTGGTTCTATGTAATCAGTTACTTGCCTGACATATTCTAAATCATAAGTATCTAAGTAGAATTTATGGCCATTCACATAAACATCTGCATTCTTCCTTTCTGTGTCATCAACAAAAGTAAATACAAGGTAAACATCATATCCTGGGAAAAAGTCATATACTTCTACAAGACTTGAGCTTTCATCTGGACAATCAGGATCATTGCTTCCCTCTCCTTCATATCCGCTTGGACAGTGATCGCATTCATCCTCACTCAAACTTGTTTCACATGCATTGCTTAAGCCATATATTGGAACTTCATTGCACCAGAAATTATCTTCATCTTCTTCATAGCAGCAATCCTGGTCATAATATTTACTGCATCCTGATGGACATGCACCATCACGATCATCACCACACTCTTCCTCACATTCGTCAGGTGCATACCCGTCTTCATCTTCATATCCGCTTGGGCAGTAGCCACATTTACTTGTATCTGCTTCACTTATTTCTGTGCATCGCATTTCTGCATCATCAGGCTGAACATCACACCAATATTGGTTTCTGCCTTCAAAACAACAGTCTGGATCATCATCTTCACTGCAGCCAGATGGACAATAGCCGTCTGTATCACCGCAGTTGTAATCTTTTGTAAATTTGCTTCTGTCAACTTCTTCACTGTAAATAAACGCATCTTCATCAAGTTCAAAATAATATGTTGGAAATTCCTGCTCTTCTAATTCAGTTTTAACATTTATACTATAAATCAGGTACTCGCCTTTTTCTGTTTTAAATGTCAGGTAATTATCTCCTGCTGATAATACAGATGGTGAAAACTCAACCATGTTAATCTGTTGACAGTCAGGAATAGATGAATAGATTATATCATTGTTTACTGTAATCCTTAAAGCACCTACTGATTTTGGAGAACAATCTGGATAATAATATAACCTTGCTCTCTGAAGATTATATTTTTCTGTATCTGATACAGTAAATGTTGTCTTGCTAACCTGCTGACTAATGTCTGTAACATCGCCTGTGATTTGAATATTTTCAAGTTGATATTCATTAGTTGTCCAGAATTTATATCCAACTTCACTTACACTAAACTCCATTACATTAACATCTGAAAGCAAGCTACTGTCAAGCTCAATTGGATCAAGAGTTCCTTCACCAAGGTCACCGTCTAAAATAAGCTCGCCGTTCAGGTAAATCATAAGTCTTCCTTGTGCTTTCTCTATATTAAATGAAAGCAGAACATTATCTGTATAATCAGGATCATCAACATAAAAAGTTACTTCTTTGAATAATTGATCAAACATACCATTTTTCACATAAAGAGAAGAAAGATCATAAAGTACATCTGCTTCTGTTGTAGTGTATAGATTAACAGCAGAAAGCTCATGCTCATAAGATGTCTCGCCTAAATAATATATTTGGCCAGGACTTTCTGAAAGAATAGTCTCCCCAACTAGCTCTTCAATTGCTGCTGTTGCAGTTTCAGTTGTTATAGTTGTACTAGAAGAAGAACTTCCTCCGTCTGGATATGAATAATCATCCTGTAAAAGCGCCTCTCGTTCTGCTGACGGCAAAAACAACAAATATAATAGAATCATACCTGCAATAAGAATAATCAATGTTGCAGCAGAACTTGCTGTTTGCGCTTTTTTCAAAATATCACCTACTTTTCCCTGGCAAAGTATCTCTTTTTTCTTATTTTTGTATATATAGATATAAAAGGTTTTCTATTATGTAGTATTAGTTATTTAATTAGTTATTTAATTAGTTATTTAATTAGTTATTTAATTAGATATTATTATAGTAATAATATATCATTATATTGTTAAAAATACTAAAATGATACCTTACAACATACATAATCTTAACAAAACATTTAATATGTATCAAACAATACATCCTAATAATGAAAATAATCCACCGTGACTTAAGACATGGAAAAGTAAAGGTAAAAATTGACAACTTGGATGATTTATGGTATTTAAGTGCCATTATAGATGAAAAAGATCGAGTTTCTGGCAAGACTGAAAGAAAAATAAAAATAGGTGGCAGTACAGACAGATCACAAAAAGTTGCCCGTAAACAAGTGTATCTTGCAGTTGAAGTGGAAAAAATAGAATTCCACAAATATGCTAATATTCTGAGAGTATCTGGAAAAATAACAGACGGTCCAGAAGATGTTAGTAGGGGAACCTACCACACATTCAATCTTGAACAGGAGACCATTATAGAGATTACAAAACAGCACTGGCTGAGATATCAGGTAGATAAGCTGAAAGAAGCTTCAGAAATAAAGCAGACAAGTGTAGTAATATGCATTGTTGACCGAGAAGATGCGCATTTTGCTCTTATGAAAAAATATGGTTATGAGTATTTAACAAGTATGCAAGGAAATGTGCAGAAAAAAGATTCTCCTGAAAAAATAAAATCAACATTTTATGCAGATGTTATTAAGCAGTTAGAAGAATACAATCAACGATACAATCTGGACAAGATAATAATTGCAAGCCCTGGCTTCTGGAAGCAGTATCTGCAGGAGCAGATGAAAAAATCACAAATAGCAAAAAAAATTATACTGGTAACATGCTCAACAGTCAGCAAAAGATCATTTGAAGAAGTTCTCAAACGAGAAGAAACAATATCTGCATTAAAAGATGACCATATTGTAAAAGATATTAATCTTGTTGAAGAAGTTTTGAAAGAGATAATGAAGGATGGCAATGTCGCATATGGGATAAGAGAAACAAAAAAAGCAGCACAGAATGGAGCAGTAAAAGAGTTTCTTATTACTGACACATTAATTCAGAAAAAACGTCAGGATAATACATTTAATAGTGTTGAAAGAGCAATGAAAGATGTAGACACTGCAAAAGGCAATGTACATATAATCAGCTCAGATCACGAAGGAGGAAAGAAGCTTGATGGACTTGGTGGAATTGCTGCATTGTTAAGGTATAAGGTTAATTATTAACTCTGTAAACAACAATCCCTTCATTCAAATAAACAACTTCAAAAACATTAGACAATTCATTAGCTAAGTTATTCAATTTTTCTTCAGTTAAGTAACCATCTTTAACACAACCATATTCCAACGACACATAATCATAACCTTCAACAAAAGCAACAATATTATCAACAGATTTCTTAGACAATCCAATCCTAAACTCATCAACATTTTTGTTAGGATAATGCGTACCTAAATCAAATCCTGCTAATAATTTCTCTTCTTTGCATAAGCTAAAAACACGCGAACCTGCAATATTATCATGCATCCACATGTATCCTTCTAATTCAGGCACTGTACTCCATGCAATTCCAGGCGGCCACTGCATTGTTTCTGCAATTCTCTTAGGCTGCCATGAACTGATCTTGTTCACAATAAGATCATCATTTGTAAAAGGGATCCCAAAAATTCCAATAAATAGTATTATCAGCACAGTCCAAAATACAAAACCCTTGCATCTATTCAATAACCAAACAACAAACACTCCACTAACAATAGCAAAAGGTATTGAAACATAAGCCCAAAAGCGGTGTGTCAGAATACTAAACGGCAAATGACCACCTAACAATCCAACAAAACCAATTACTAACCAAACTAAAACAACATAATGAAATTTTGTAAAATATTTTTTCCAGTTCAATAATAGATAAATAACTCCGCAACACATTAATACAAAAGCAAAAACACCAAATCCAGTCTGCTGATCAATAGTTGTATAAATTGGTGCAATTAAAAAGTCCATAATGTGATATGCAGGATTAATGTACAAATCAGCCTGAGTATGTACTGCGCTCACACTGCTTACTCCTCCAAAACCGCCAGTATGACTGTACAAGACAGCATTTAAACCATGCCTGATAATCTGCTGAATCCAATACAGCATTCCCAACAGCAGACCAAACAAACCAATAAAAAAAGATCTTAAAAATTTTTCAAGATTAGTAATGTTCCATAAAACAAAAACAATATAAAAAATCCCAAACAAGACTGAAACAAAAGGATGTGCAACCATCATTGCTCCAATACTAACAACTGCAGGAACAAACCATTTTCTGTTTTCAATACTTTTAACTGCTGTAAACATAGCTGGAAAAAACAATACTAAACCAAGAGTATGGCTCCATATAAAATGGCTCATGTAACTTGGCAGTGCAATTAAAATAATTGTCGAAGCTGTTGCAGCCTCAATGCCAAAGATATCAAAAACAAAAACAAAAAAGAATAGCATTCCCAAAGCAATAAGTATTACATTAAACATTTTCAGAGTGTAGAACACAGTTCCATTAATTTGGTACATCTGAGCCATAATAACATCATAAGTAGGAGGATATGGCTCAAGATAATGTGAAATTTGTTCAGGATATTCTTGATTGTATGTTTTTTCAGTTGCAATATATTTTACAGCCATTGCATGACCCCATGGATCATCATCTTCCAAGTAAGGATAAGCAAATGCACCTTTGTAAAATGTAAAAAATAACAAGCCAACAAACAAAACAACAATGATATAATATTTATAATCCTTTTTCCATGTAAAATTAAAATTAAATCCGCTTCTAAATAAACCCAACCCTGATAATATCAGCGAAAAGAACAAAAACAAGCTGTAATGCAGTGGAATTCCAATAATGTCAAAGACAAATGATAAAAATACAAGAAGAGATAAACCAGTTCCAAGATAAATTAAGAAACTAAGAAACAAATCATAATCTAAGTTAATTTTACAAATTTTTAACAAGCCAAAACCTAAACAAAACAAGATTACAAAAAACAAAACCACTGAAATAATAATTTCAATCATTTTTCATATACTGTTATTACTTCATCTCCAATATATTCTTTCTTGTTTGTCCCAAAAGAATCTAAAAATGCAATCAATTCATTCTCAGAGTTGATAACAATACCCTGTGGATCATTTGTTCCATCATATTCACCGACCAAACGCTCTAAAAAAGTCTTTCGCCTGATATCACGCAGCCAGCGATAAATTGCTCTTGTATTTTCCTGAGGATTTGCATATGGTTCTACAACAATCACTCCTTTCTTTGCTGCAGCAATTGCTTTTTTCATGAAAGATTCTTCATACGGATGAATATGATGCAGTACTCCGCTCAATACAATATAATCCTTTGCTGCAAACTCTTCAACAGCAACACAATCAACTATCTTTGCATTAATCCCTTTTTTTTGATTAATTTTCATAAAATGCTTGTTTGCATCCCATGCTTCATACTGAACGCTTTTATCCAGATATTTAAGAAGAGTACATGAACCAGCTCCAATATCCAGAACACTGCTTCCTTGCGGAATTCTTTTTGCAATCTCTTTATAGATTTTCAGATAAAATTTTCCATTGATTAACAGCATTCCTAAATCATAAAGCCTTGGATGCATATACCAGATAGAATGCCCAACATTTTTTGTCATGTTATTAATTGTCATGTTATTAAAGAAGACAAGAAAGCTTTAAATGATTTGTCAATCAAAAAACCTAAATTTAATTATAGCAAAAAACACAAGGAATCCGTCTCTGAAAAACCTTATCTTCTTGCCTTCTTTAACAGACCTGGAGTGATAAACCACAGGGATTTCAATTGGTTTATATCCAGTCTTTACTAATTTAGCAACAATTTCCCAATCAAGATCAAAATAATCAGACTTAAAATTAATATCTTTTATGCATTCTGATTTAAACACTTTAAACATTGTTGCAGGATCAGTAAGCCATGTAAAATATAATAAATTAAACAAAGTAGTATAAATAAAACCTCCTATATTTAATAATCTGGTATAAAAGAAGTTTCCGAATCTGCGAATGTTCCAGCTTTCTTTTCCCAGCGGCCTGCTTCCTAATACAAAAGAAGTTTTGCCGTCAAGTATTGGCTGCAATAATTTTCCATATTCTTCTACTTTGTATTCTAGATCAGCATCCTGTATTAAAACAATATCTCCTTTAACGTATTTAAAAGCCAGCTTCAATGCATTACCCTTGCCATTAGGTTTGTCTTGGTACAAAACAACAATGTTTTCTCTGTTTTCATATTTCTTAACTAAATCCCTTGTTCCATCTGTTGATCCGCTTTCAACAACAATAATCTCTTTTTTTAATGGAATTTTAACTGCAAGAACTTTCTCTATCAATTCAACAAAAGTCTTTGCTTCGTTATAGACAGGGATAATTATGCTTAGTTTATGCATTCTCAATAGAGAATAAAGACCATTTAATAATGTTATGTTAGTATTATAGTGAACAAAATAAGTATTCGTACATTTTGAATTTCGTTCACTATTCAGCAAATGAGATCAAATGTACGAAAATTAATATCATTTGCTATAAGTGAATTAATTAACTAATTACATACCAATATAATAATGCCTGCCCATTAATATGGCAGGCATTTTCTTAAGCATTTGCTAATTCTACTAAAGCGTTTAGGTATAGTTAGTGTGCTAAGTTTTCGTACAAATATGCACGCTAACTATTCAGCAAAAGTAATTGAAAATGTACGAAAATTAATCACTTTTGCTATAGAAAAAACAACGCAAAAAACAAGCGCACCTTTAATGGTGCGCGTATTACAATTTTGATTATGAGAAAATAATAAATTATAACAAATAAAATCTATCTCCTACTAAAAACAACTGTCATCTGCCCTATAGGAAAAGACATTGGAATATTCAAAGCAAAAGAAGGCAATATTTTCTCAACAATCTGCAACACAGTACTAATCACAGGCAATCTGAAAACAGATAAGTATGAAATCAAGTAATAAAGTGTAACTGTCTTCCAGTTTGAATAAATTTCATCAACTACAAAACCTTTCTTCTCAAGCTGTTTACAAAATGCTTTTTTTGAATAAAAAACAACATGATCTTTTTTGTATTCAATCCAATGTTTGCCCATTAACTTACTTGTTAAAGAAGAACTATCAGGCATGACAACAAACAGCTTACCATTATCCACTAACAAGCGATCGATGTCCTTAAACAATTTATCCTGATCTGGAATATGTTCAAAAGAATCATAAAATAATATTGCATCAAACTTTTTTCCTGCAACTTCATTCAATGAAGAAAAGATTCGACCATTACCAATCCTCTTCAAAGCTACTTTTCTAGCAAAAGGAGATATTTCAACACCATAAATATCATAATCTTTTTGCAAAAATGAAAGCAAATAACCAAGTCCACATCCAACATCAAGCACTTTTCCTTTTTTCTTATACTTCTTCAATAGTCTAATAAATTTCTTTGACATGACTTTCTTAGATCTTGCAACCATATTATCTGTTTCTTCACTGTAGCCCCATATGTCACGGTAATATGCTTCTGAGTATATGTCCTTGTAAGCCTCCATATTCTGCAGAGGATGCTGCCACATTGCATTGCAGTTGTTGCATTTGTGCATAGTTACATGTGCTGTTGTAATAACTGTATATTCTTTGCTGTTGCATACAAAGCATGTCATATTAAATTAGAATAACAAGAAGTATTTTTAAATCTAATTATCAAAACAAATATAAAACCAACAACTATTCCATCAAAAATGGACAATATAGTTGTTGTAGGAACAGGTGAATATGGCATAAATCTTCTTGGTCCTACTCTGGCAATGCTGACAAGAGAAGGCAGAACTGAAGTGATTGCAACAGTTGATGTTAATGAGAGGCCTGAAACTCCTCATTATACTACAGAGCACATGATACGCAGCCCTGAACAGTCCTTATCTGCTCTGCTTGCTAAATTAAGAGAAAGAGATCCAGTAGTAATTCTTGGCCACTCAAACGAACTCCACACTCCTGACACATTAGACTTAGTAGCTGCAGGCTATAGAGTTCTGACAGAAAAACCTTTTGCAACATCATTAGATGAATTAGCACAACTGCAGAAATGCATTGATGAAAATCCTGGAAAAGTTGCATTGCCTGAATATTATCTAATGATGAAATCTGCACCTGTACTTATCGTGGCTGGATTAATAAATCCATTAAGTTTTTACAAAGACAAGACAGGAGTTATTGAAACATTAGGACCTTCAGCATTGGGCTGGGGACCAATACATGGCAAACTTGAAGAAATGATTGGCAAACCTATGGCTGTTCATGTCGAGGTATTGGAAGGAGAAAAGAAACAAGGAGGCACAGGAAGAGTTGACCATCGTGGTCATCATCTTGTTGATATGAGAAAAGGAGGAGGTATGATCCATGATTTAGGAGTTCACGCAGTGAGCATTGTTTGTGCATTAGAATCCTATCTTGGAAAACCAGATACTGAATTATCAAGCGGAATTGTTCGTGTTGCACGCTGTCAGGAATACATAGATATGGCAACCTCAAAACACAAAATTCCATTAGAACACATTGGTGAATCATACGCAGAAATAGACATGGAAACCTCAACAGGAATCCCTGTTTATGTCAAAGTCGGAAAATATGTACTCGATAACAAAAATCAAAGAAGATTTATAATTATTGGTGACAGAGGCATTCTTCATCATGATCTTTCTGCATGTACTTTATCAGTAATACAAGGAGACAATAACAGAGGGAATCTCTTAAGAGCGCCAAAACTTCCTGATTCAAAATATTATCCAGTCATAAGAGCTTCATTAGAATTAATTAGTCAAGAACATCAATATGATGGCAGTCCTCCTTTTGTTGGATTTGATGCAACAAAAGCTTCACTTGATGCGCAGGCTCTTGTGCTTCACGCATTAAACAAAGCATATAATGGCAGAACAGATGTCAAAACATACGCAAGTGCATCTGCAACACCAAAAGATATATTCTAACTATTCTCCCAGATGCACATACTCACCATAAGTAAAATATCCTCTTGCTTGCTGTTCTTTGCAGAGTTTAGGCCAGACATCTTTCTCAAGCACATCAGCTCGATTGCTAATAAAAGAAAACAATGTTGGCTTGCATATGTAAATTCCTGCATCAATTACACTGCTTTTTCCTGCAGTGTTTTCTTTGTAATCAACAATTTGGTCTCCTTCTAATGCAACAGTATTGTATCCTTTAGAAGATGAAGAAATAGTCAAGCCTATTGTCAATTCTTTATCGTTCCGTAAATGAAAATGAATCATCTTCTTCAAAGGAAATGTATTCAAAGTATCGCCGTTCAATAAAACAAAATTTGTGCGTAATGTGTGTTGCAATAATTCCAAAGCAGCAACATTGCCTTTTTGTTTTTTCTCAACAACAATCTCAAGATTAATATCATATTGTTTTGCAGTTTTCCTGACTAAATCCAGCTTAGGATTTTCACCTGTTACTAGATAAATTGTTTCAATCCCATTATTCATTAAAAATTCAATCTGTTTCTCAAGAAAACTTTTTCCTTTAATATCCTGAAATAACAAATTCAACTGATCAGCTCTTAAAAGAATTACTGCTTGAGTAATATATTTCTTCGCCAATGCACTCTGCAATAAAACACTAATCGCCTGACTGCGCGAAACAACACTAACATTATCTATTGTAGAATCAACCATTGCCAGTAATGATTTGTCAAGGCTTATTGCTATCTTTTCTTTTTTCATTATTCATACCTAGTCATACCAAGTATATAAACCTTTCTCAACATCTAGAACACTCATCCATAAACTTTAAATACACTCAAAAAACCCACTTTATAGTATGAATAGTTCATACTAAGGGATGAGAAATGAAAGCAGTTATTCTAGCAGGCGGAAAAGGAACAAGATTAATGCCATTGACTAAAGATATTCCTAAGCCAATGGTTAAAGTGTGCGATAAACCATTATTAGAATGGCAAGTTTTATTATTAAAAAAATATGGAATAAAAGATATTATTTTCTGTACAAATCATCTTCATGAAGTAATTGAAGATTATTTTGGCAATGGAGAAAAGTGGGGAGTCAATATACAGCATTCTGTTGAAAAAGAGCCACTTGGAACAGCAGGGGCAGTTAAGCTTGCAGAGCCATTAATTGGTAATGAAGATTTTCTTCTGCTATTTGGAGATGATATATTAAGTGTAAATCTTTTGCAGATGGTGCGCTACCATAAGAAGAAAGGAGCAGAAGCAACAGTTCTTGTTCATGAATCCAGCCACCCTATGGATAGTGATTTGGTTGAGTTAGATAACAACAATAAACTTATCAGAGTATTTCGGCCAAAACCTAGAGACTCATTCAGGCCGATTAATCTTTCCTGTCTCTATGTTCTTAGCCCAAAAATTCTACAAAGAATACCATTAGGATTCATAGATTTTGGAAAGCAGGTATTTCCAAAAATGATAGAAGATGGAGACCATATTCAGGCTTACATAACTGAAGAATACATCAAAGATGTAGGCAGAATTGAAAGACTTAGAGAAGTAGAACAACACATAAAAGAAGGCTATGTTTTCGGTCTGCCAAAAAATGGTGAGTATTTATGATTATATCGAGAACACCATTTAGAATAAGCTTTGCAGGTGGAGGAACAGATCTTAATGCATTTTATGGACAGGAATATGGATGTGTTACAAGCACAGCAATCAACAAGTATATGTATATTGCAGTCCACAAGTATTTTGACAAAAGAAAAATACTTTTGAAATATTCAAAAACAGAATTTGTAGATTCTATTGAACAGATTGAACATCCAATTTTCAGGGAGACCTTGAGACTTGTAGGAATTGAATCCGGAATTGAAATCACAAGCATTGCAGACATTCCTTCTGGAACAGGATTAGGTAGCTCATGCACATTTACAGTAGGTCTTCTTCATGCACTTTATGCATACAAAGGTAAATTTGTTTCACATGAAAGACTGGCTCAGGAAGCTTGCAAAATAGAAATAGATGTTCTTGGAGAGCCTATTGGAAAACAAGATCAATATGCTGCAGCATACGGCAACCTAAACCATATTAAATTCAATCCTGATGAAACTGTGCATGTTACATCAATAGTCTGCAATCCTAAAACAATAATCCAATTGCAAAAAAATCTTATTTTATTTTATACAGGAATTACACGCTCTGCAAAAGATGTTCTTTCAGAACAAAGCAAAAACACACAGACAGATGAAAGCAAGTTTATGAATTTGAGAAAGATGAAAGTTCTTGCAGAAAATCTCAGAGATGCACTCAACAATAATAATTTAGCACAATTCGGTGAAATTCTTCATAAAGGGTGGCTGTTGAAAAGAGAGCTTGCGACAAAGATTACAAACCCAGAAATAGATAATTACTATAGCAAAGCATTAGAAGCAGGCGCAGTAGGCGGCAAGCTTCTCGGAGCAGGCGGAGGCGGCTTCTTGTTATTTTATTGTCCTGAAGAAAAAAGAGACTGTATTAAAGCAGAGCTTCCATTAGAAGAAGTGCCTATTAAATTTGACACACAGGGAAGCAGGATAATTCACGTTGGAGAAAAACCTTAAGGAGTGATAAACATGGAAAAATTCAGAGCAGATTATTTCAAAAAATTAATGGCAGGTCTTGAACAGGTTCCAGCAGAGGAATTTGACAAAGTAGCAAACATGCTTCTTGATGCATGGGAACAGAACAAACAAGTGTTTATTTTTGGAAACGGAGGAAGCGCTGCAACAGCTTCTCATTTTGCGTGCGACTTAGGAAAAGGAACCTTAGACAACAGCTATGACATGACTGAAAAAAGATTCAAAGTCACTTCATTAAATGACAATGTAAGTATGTTTACTGCATTGGCAAATGATCTTCATTATGATGATGTATTCACACAGCAGCTAAGACACCACCTTGAGTCAGGAGATATAGTTATTGGTATCACTGCATCAGGTAATTCCCCTAATGTTGTAAATGCAATTAAGTTTGCAAAAGGAATGAATGCAAAAACAATAGGATTTTTAGGATTTGAAGGCGGAAAAATGAAGAAACTATGCGATGTTTCATTGCACTTTCCTGAAGAAAGCTATCAGCGATGTGAAGATGCGCATTTAATATTTGAGCACCTTTTGACATCTTATATCTATGAAAAGAAAAAGGAGCGTATTAAAAACATGCAGTCTCAAGTAAATTCAAATCCACAGATTCAACAATCTTCAGAACAAAGTTCAACAATTCAAAACAAAGTGGTGCAGTAAGATGACACCTCAGGCAATAATTTTTGACAGGGATGGAACATTAACTGTTGACAAAGGATTTACTCACAAAATTGAAGACTTGGAATTCTTTCCTAGAGTAATTGAAGCATTAAAATTAGTAAGCAAAGAAACAAAACTAATAATTATAACTAACCAGGCAGGCATTGCCCGAGGAAAATACAAACAAGAAGAGTATACAAAATTTAGAGATGCACTTCACAAAAAATTAAAAGAAAACAACATAATAATAACTGCAGAATATTTCTGCCCACATCATCCAACAAAAGGAATTCCACCATTTAACATTGAATGTGAATGCAGAAAGCCTGCAGTTGGATTATTCAAGCAGGCAATAAAAAAACATAATCTGGATCCTGAAAAATGCTGGTCAATAGGTGATATGAGAAGAGACATAATTGCTGCAACGCGCGCTGGAATGAAAGGAATACTTGTCAAAACAGGTTTTGGCGGCCAGGGCGGAGAAGGAGATGAAGTAACGCCAGATTATTTTGCAGAAGATCTTTATGATGCAATAAGTTATATTCAAAAATATGAGGATAAAAAATGAAAGCATTTGTTACAGGAGGCTCTGGATTTATAGGAAGTAATATTGTTGACAGGCTTATAAAAGATGGCCATGAAGTTACAGTTTATGATAATTTTTGTACTGGAAGAGAGCTTTTCATCAGACACCATGTAAACAACCCAAAATGCAAAATAGTAAAAGCAGACACTAT
>Ga0210057_1003652_pt1 | contig 21092 bp, 19 predicted proteins | sample CryGeyCG2114_010_2_FD_183968 | JGI IMG/M metagenome (GOLD analysis project Ga0210057, IMG submission 183968) | Groundwater microbial communities from aquifer - Crystal Geyser CG10_big_fil_rev_8/21/14_0.10 (SPAdes) (version 2) | ecosystem: Environmental > Aquatic > Deep subsurface > Groundwater ...
AAAACTAATTGATTATTTGTTATTCTACAACACAGAAAGAGTTCATGATGCTCATGGCAACTTAAAAAGTCCGATGGACTATCTAATCACGGAAGGAGGAATGTCTAAAATGTCCGCAACGCATACAAACGTTTTTAATCCCAAAACTAGTGTGATATAATAATACTTATGAAGATGAATACTAATTTGACAAAAATATTTAATAATTACAAAGGTCTTTGGGTTGCTTTGGATTCTTCGCTAAAGAAGGTAATTAGTTCAAACAAGAAAGCAGAAAAAGCATATAGTGAGGCTTTGAAAAAAGGATATCCAAAGCCGACTCTTTTTAAAGTTCCTCAGGAAAACCTTCCATACTTTGGATTTGTTAAATGAAATCCTCATTTGATTATATTAAAGCAGGATTGTGGTATCGGCCAATAATTCCGGTAACTCTCAAAGTCAATAAAATAGAATTCAATTATCTAGCTCTTATAGATTCAGGTGCGGATTTTAATATATTCCATGCAGATATAGCTAAAATTCTAAAGATTAACATGTCTAAGTTAAAAAATCCTGTTAAATTTAGCGGTATTAAAGGAAAAGAAGGAACAGGATATTTTACCTCAGTTGATCTTGGTGTAAATAATAAATTTATTAATACTCCGGTAATATTCTCAAATGAGATCTCCAACAATGGTTATGGAATCTTAGGTCAACAGGGATTTTTCAATAATTACACAATAAATTTTGATTATTCTGGAAAAAAAATAACCTTGACTTCTGGTTAACTTCATAAGATATTCAGCGGAAATTATTTGATTATGTAGATTTACACAGGATTTTATATTCGCAGTTTTTGCAAAGAGATGATCCGCTGCATAAGAAATCACTTTTTGAAATTTCTTCGGCCTTTTCCAAAATAAGTTTTTCCGCCTCTTCAAGCTGTTCTTTCGTTCTTGTTGTAGTTAATTTTTTATTAAGTTCTAGATAGTAGAGAGAAAGCTGTATTTCTTCCGGGGTTTTGTTAAGGATGACATTCAGGACTTTTGTTGCGGCAAGCGCATAAAATGTGAGCTGTAAATCTTTTTTGAGTTTCCTTTCATCCGGAATATTACTGCCGGTTTTATAATCTATGATTTCTATTTTTCCTTTACCTATTTTATCGACCCTGTCGATTCTTCCACCAATCTTTATATTCTCGATGGTAAAGTTAAATGGTAGTTCCAGTGCGAGAGGCAGATTGGTTTTGTCGAAATTATTTTTCAGATATTCAATGGCGATATTTTTTGCTTTTGCAAAAGCACTTCTTTCATGAGCTTTACTTGAGTATCCCTCATTGATCCAGTCATTTTTAAGAATGTCACCGATATTGTCTATCTTCGGTTTATTGCCTAAAATCCAGCTCTGATAAAAATCCCGAAGCACGGCATGGACACTGGTGCCGAAACTCTGAGCAGAAGTTTGCGGAACAGGAATTTTAAGTATATATCTTAACTTATAATGTAAAGGACAAATATCAAACGTTTGTATTTGGGAATAAGACAGATAGGTAATTTGCTCTTTACTGCTGGTTTTTAGCCTTTGGTCTTTTGAGACGATCGGAACCGACCATTCAATTAGCGATAATTGTTTTATTTTCTTATTGTTTAGGTTGCTTTTACTTATTAATTTATTTACATTTTCTTCTCCGAGAGTTTCAAAAATGAACGGAGAAATTTTTCTTTCCCTTTTCCCCTCGCCATAAAAATTTGCTGCTGTCAAATATGCAAAATCTTTTGCCCGGGTTAGTCCTACATAAAAGAGCCGGCGTTCCTCTTCAAGATGAAAATCACCGGTAGGTAAAATTTCCTTTATGAGCTCTTGCGGAATTGGAATTTGTTCACTTCTTTCCCGAGTAGGAAATCGTCCGGCCACAAGATTCACCAAAAATACCACCGGAAATTCAAGGCCTTTACTTGAGTGAATTGTGAGTATATTTACTGCATTATTTTCCGTCCAGTCAATATTTGCTGCCAAGGGACTTTCTCCCATTTGCATTGAAAGATCAATCCAATCAACAGCAGCGAATATAGATGCATCAGTATTTTCAACCTCAAAAGATTTTAATTTATCAAATAACTTAGCAATGTTTTGAGATATTTTTTCGTCTTTTATGCTTTTAACAGAAATCATTTTTTTTAAAAGCCCGGTATCTTTCAGGAAATAATATAGAATCTGACCGGCTGTATCTTTTGGTACCGACTTTAAGTGGCGTTTAATCATTTTTACTATGTAATTTATTTTCTCTTTTACCACATCGTTTACAAACACTTCATCAATTTGTTCAAGCGTCTCAAAAAGATTTAAATTTCTTCTTCTGGTAGAATTAAGAATTGCAGCAATGTCTCTGGCTTCAAAATTAAACACCGGCATACATAAAACTCTATATAAAGAGGCCGAGTCTTCAAAATCATAAAGTACTTTTAAATACGCAATAAGATCTTTGATTTCTTCCTGATGAAACAACCGGCCGGGACCTAAAAATTGATAAGGAATTTGCGCACGTTCAAGCGCGCGGACAAATGGTTGTGAATGATCATTGGCCCGAACTAATATTGCTATATCTTTATAATCTATTTTTTTATCTACTGTTAAATTTTTAATTTTTTGAGTTACCAATTCTGCTTCTTCTTCAACCCGATTGGAGTATAAAAGCTCAATTTTTTCTCCGGCTATGCTTCGCATGGAGATTAGTTTTTTATCGATTTTTTCTTTTACTTCCAGTCTGTCAGGATTATTATTTTGTATAAGTTTATAGGATTTATCAAGAATTTCTTTGGTCGATCTGTAATTTTTGGTAAGAGTGATAATTTTTGCATTTTTGAAATGTTTTTTAAACTGAATAATATTTGAAACAGCCGCACCTCTGAAGCGGTAAATCGCCTGGTCATCATCGCCGACTACAGTAATATTTTGTTTTTCTGCAAGAAGAATTGCCAACTCATTTTGTGCATAATTAGTATCCTGAAATTCATCTACCAATATATATTTAAATTGATTTTGATATTGTTTTAGAATATTTTTTCTTATCCTGAAAAGCTTCAAGGTGTTACTGATAAGATCTGCAAAATCCATAAGTCCTTCCTTAATCTTAAGGTCTTCATATTTTTTGAAAACATTGGCAAGCTCTAGGGTTTTTTTTATTTCTTCCGGATCCTGAGATTTGGTTTTCAGTTTTTTTGCATATTCTAAATATTCCTGCGGATTTATATCTTCATCCTTAAGGCGGCTGAAATGTTGGAGAAGTCCTTGAAGAAACTTATGAGGATTGCCAAGAGGTCTGAAATAATCCAATTCAAATTGAAAAAGATTTTTTCTAAGAGTCAAAATTGATCCCGCTTCTGTCAGAAGTTTATATGAAGGATTTAATCCAATGTGAATTGATTCTGAGCGCAAAATTCGATCACAGAAAGAATGGAAGGTGGAAATCCACATTTGGGTGTATCCATACGGCATAACAGTATCAATCCTTTCTTCCATTTCCCGGCTGGCTTTTTCGGTAAAAGTAAGTGCGAGAATTTCCGAAGGATTTATATGTTTTTCCAGTATTAGATATTTTATTTTTTCTGTAATAACTGTGGTTTTTCCTGTTCCGGCACCTGCAATAATAAGAAGAGGGCCGTTGCCATACCTGACTGCGGTGAGTTGTTCCTTATTAAGTTTTAAATTTGCCATGGAGGTATTTTAACACAAAAACAAATCTTTCAAAGGCAGTATTGCCGGAAAGAATTTTAAAATTCTTTAAAGTTTTGTTTCTATTCAACTACCACAGTTCCGGTATTCTCTGGATTTAAGTGATCATGATATTTGTAAGTACCGGGTTTGTCAAATACAAGCTGGACAGATGATCCTTTTTCAAAACTACCCAGATTAAGGGGCGGATAGACTTTATGAGTAGGATGATCCGCAGATGCAATTGCTACGGGACCATCGCTAGTACTAGTCCAGATTACTCTTGTTCCTGATTTGATTGTGATTGTTTCTGGATCAAAACCTGAATTTGTTGCTGTTATAGTAATTATTTGCTCATTATTTATAGTTGTTACTTTTCCCGCTTGTGGTTGTTGTTGTGTTTGAGTAGTGTTTGAAACTGGTGCTGTTGTTTTTTTACCAAATTTTCCACTCACCATAACGACTGCAACAACAATAATTAAAACAGCAATAATTGTAATCAGAGTTTTATTATTCATCTATATCACCCCCTTTCTTTATTCCAATTAATTCTTTAGTTACATTTTCTTCAAGATTTCCCGCAGTCTGAAGTTTTTGTCCAAGTTTTATAAAACCACCGGTAACATTATTAAATTGCGAAGACGCATTGTTAATGTGTTTTCCAAGTACTCCCATATTTCCCTCAACCTTTTCGTAGTCGATTTGAAGAGCACGAAGGAGCCTGAATACTTGTTTTGAGCGTACTTCAATTTTCTTGCCCTCGAAGGAGAGAAGTATTGTCTGAAGATGTGTGTAAAGTGTATTTGGGGAAACTACATATACGCGGGATTTTCTCGCATAGTCTATGATCTCTGACATATTTACTAACTCATAAAATACAGCCTCGCTTGGTAGGTACATTAGTGCAAAATCCATAGTACCCTCTTCTGGTAAAATATATTTTTTTGAAATTGCATCAATATGTCTTTTTATGTCACGAACAAATTCTTTTCTTGCTTCTTCTTTCTCTTTTTCATTTTGAGCCTTTACCATTTTTTGGAAATTTTCCATAGGGAATTTTGAATCAATAGATAAAATACCTGCGTCGGTTTGTATAGCCGCATCAACTCGCTCTCCGGATTTGAACTGATATTGAAGATGAAAACTATTTTTGGGGAACATTTGAGAAATTAAATCTTTTAGAACCTGTTCGCCAATATTGCCCCTAATTTTGGGACTTTTAAGAAAATCCTGAAGCTCTTTCATATTTCGTCCGATTTCACTCATTTGACCAACTTCTTTACCGACATCTCTTATTACACTAGCGGCTTTATCAAGCCGTTCGTTAAGTTGTTTTGAATTTTCCTGAAGAGTTTTAACCATATTATTTGAACTGCTTTTTAAAGCATCGTTCAGAGTTTTATTGGTTGAATCCAGAGAAGATTGCATGGTTTTAAGCCATTCAAGAAGTGTTTCATTCTCTTGCGGTTTCTTAAATTCGGAGAGTTTTCTGTTAATAAAGTAAATTATTATTGCAAATCCTATAACAACTAGAATTACAATAGTAGTTAATTGCGATTGCATGTAATATATTTTACCATAAAACAAGATTGTTAATCGAAGTATAATTCGGGGTTGGCGGTGATTTTTTGCCATGAAGCTTCTTCGTAGTTAAAAAAGGCGGCACTGGCGATCATAGCAGCGTTATCAGTACACAAGCTTTGCGTTGGGACAAAAAGCTTGAATGACAATTTACCATTTACTATTGACGATTGAAATCTTTCTCTAAGTCTACTATTCGCCGTGACGCCGCCTCCTAGGAGAATTGATTTGACTTTATATTTATATGCAGCTTTTAAAGTTTTCCTTACTAAAACATCAATAATTGCATCCTGAACTGCAAAAGAGATGTCAGAAACAATTTGTTTATCTAAAGTTTTTAACGAACTTATTTGTCTAAAAGCTGCGGTTTTAAGCCCTGAAAAGGAGAAATCGAAATCATCTGAGTTAATTAACGGCCTGGGAAAAATATATTTTTTCGGATTTCCTTTTAACGCTTCTTTTTCAATTGATGGTCCGCCCGGATAAGGTAAGTTTAAAAGTCTCCCAATTTTGTCAAAAGCTTCCCCTGCTGCATCATCTCGGGTACCGCCAAGCCATTTTAATTTCTTATGACCCTTCATGAGGACTAAATCCGTGTGTCCGCCGGATACAACCAAAGCAATTGCAGGAAAATCCACCGTAGAATTTGAAATTTGAAATTTGAAATTTGAAATCTCGCCAACGAAGTTGGCATATATGTGACCAAATAAATGATTAACAGGAATGATTGGTTTATTTAGTATAAATGAAAACGTTTTAGCTGTTTCAACTCCAACCAATAGAGAGCCGATAAGTCCGGGTCCTACAGTAACAGCAATTGCATCAATGTTCACCGGATTTATGATTGACGATTTATGATTGACGATTTTTCTTTCAACACAACCTGATTTAATAAGCGTTTGATGGATGGCGGGGATTATATATTTAATTTGCTCCCGGGCTGCAATTTCAGGAATAATACCTCCTGTTTTTTTATGAAGAGAAAGAGAAGAAGCTATAACATTTGACAAAATTTTTATATTTTTATCACCAGGAACTCCTTCTGCGACTGCCGCTCCTGTTTCATCGCATGAAGTTTCAATTCCCAATATTTTCATAATTGACTTTATCTTTTTCTTTAAAATTATATTTTTCAGAAATTCCGGCGTTTATCTCCAAAACCTTATCAGCTGGTGCAACAGGTTTATAAATTTGAATACTTTTCTCTTTTGTTTTAGGTACCGGAACGTTTTTAAGAATAGTAACTATTTGATTATCACGAATGTAAATGATATCGATAGGGAATTTCATTTCTTTCATCCAGAAAGAATAATAATCAGGTTTGTCAAATGGGAAAAGCATGCCGTAATCCTTGGAGAGCTTAGTATATTTTGATAATCCGATTTGGTAGTCTTTGGGATCTTTAGCAATATATAGTTTAAATTTATGTCTTTTTATGGTTGCGGTTGGAGTTTTTAAAAGAGAGCTATTTTTTATAATGATTTGAAAGATTATAAAACCAATGAGAATAATAAAAAGGAGAGTAAGAGCTATTAAAATCTTTTTCATAATATTTTTTCTTTTTCAATTAATCTTGCTAATTTAGATGTAGATTTATTTTTAACTCTAGATATAACAAGTTTTAATTTTCCTCCAATTATATCTGTCTGTCTTTTTTTGTGTTTTATCAGCGGATCATCTTTTGTTGTTGCGATAATATCCGGTTTTAATTGGTTTATTAGTTTATCATACTCTTTATCAGTTTTCATGCTTTGTAAAAGAATTACATAATCTACAAATCTTAAAGCTTTCAATACCAAGGCTCTTTCAGTCTGCGGATTTATCGGACGATTTTTTCCTTTGAGTTTTTTTACATTCTTATCGCTTTCCAAAAGTATAAAGAGCACATCGCCTAAATGTTTCGCGCTTTTCAAAAATTTAACATGACCTGTATGCAGAATGTCAAAACAACCACCAACCAATACGATAGACTTTTTTCTATCTCTAAGTTTTTTGCTAACCCTGATTGCTTCTTTCGGTTTAATAATTCGATTCATAATTTCTAAATCCTAATTTCTAAACAAATCTCAATTTTTAAATAAAAATTTTTAAAACAGAGAGCGATTAGGTCAATTTTTCATTACTCCTTTGTTCCGTGAAGATATACAGCCTGCCATGGTCGATAGTTTGAGATAAATTTATCGGATATAACAACCTTGGTATCCTTAATCACTTCTCGTGTAAAATATACATTAGCACCCCAAGCAGGGAAATCAACTTGTTTTACCGTGCCCTTTGGCAAAGTTGGATCATCCTGATGTACATCAGGAAGTGGCGGTATTTCGCTTAAAATAACTGGCTTTCCAATAACAACCTGCCTGTTATCTTTTGTACCATATAAAGAAAATGTTAGTTGAAGTCTGCCAGGATCTATAAAAGATTGAATGAGTATATGATTGCCAGTATCATTTTTGAATTTCAAATCAACACTTGGTGAAAATACCGTTGCATCAATTCCCGGAGGAGAATCTTGTTCATAATAGCCAACTCTATATGCATGAGCGTGTCTTTCTATAATTGGCAAGCCTGCATTTAATAGTGCTCTAAAAAGAGTGGTTGATACCTGACAAACTCCTCCTCCGTCTCCTAAAACAGTTCTTCCGTTTTGTATAATATATGCCTGTTGATAGCCTGTAAATGCAGAAACATCACCGAGTGCCTTATTAAAAGAAAATTCTTCATTTGGAGCGATGAGGATTCCATTAAGTCGTGTGGCCGTCAATGTAATATTGAAAATTCTATTTGGAATTGAATGTTGGAATAAAGATGTTCCTTCTCCGATAAGCTCTTTTATGCCGAGATTATTAGCATCCTTAGTTGCAACTTTTGGTTTAAGGATTTTAACAGGAAGAACTATTGCTAATGTTTGTGATTTATTGGATGTTATAATTGTTAATAATTTTGATTCAATTTTATCCTTTAGTTTTTCCATATCAACAGTTTTTCCTTCCTGGGAAGGTTTAAAAACCGAAACTCTTCCATTTTGAAAAGTAAATAATGAGTCAATCGGATCAACATGAATCTTATTTATCATCGGAGTAAGAATATTCATAAGTTTTTCCTCGGAATATCGATATGAAGAGGGTAAATTGACTCTATCTATAAATGCTTGAATAACGAGATTTATATTTGAAAAATTATTTTTGGTTCGGCCAATACTCATTGCCTGAACTGCAAGAAGATTCTCATCGTATCCCAGTTCAATTTCTTTTGCGGAGATGGTTGCTATATTCCCATCGCTTAAAAAAACAAATCTTGTTTCTGCAATCTTATTATTTTTTTCCTTAAAATAATTTACTATTTCTTCTTGTTTTTTTCCTCCAAAATCTACCCCATTGATCGCGACGCCGGGATATACTTTGTGGCTATATATTTGTTTAAATAGTAAAAAAGAGAAGCTTATAAAAAAAAATAATCCCAATAATACACCAACAAAAAACCAAAAAACAATTCCAGCTATTTTTTTGAACTTTTTGGTCTTAGGAGTTTTCTTTTTCATTGATATGACGTCTTTTTGGTATTATACTATATTCATGGATGAAAATACGATTTTTCAAAATTCTCAGAACACACAAGTTCCTCAAGATCAGGTGCCACAACCACCTGCTCCAGTTGAATCTTATCCTCAGAATGAAGGAGGCTCCCCATTAGGAACGATAATTAAAATAGTCATTGGCCTTGCAGTAATTGGAATTATTATTTTTTTGATTATTAGTTTCGTTATTCCGCTTTTTAAAAAAGGATCAAACGGTAAGGCTGAGCTTACTTATTGGGGTTTATGGGAGGATAGTAATATAATTCAACCTATAATTGAGGATTTTAGGAAGCAATATCCAGATATCACGATAAATTATGCAAAACAGGATGTTAAGCAGTACAGACAAAAATTAAGCGCCAGAATGAAAAACAATACAGGCCCGGATATATTTACTTTTCATAACACCTGGCTCCCTGTGTTATCTGATGTCCTTTTGCCCCTTCCAAACGATATCATGACAAAGAATGAGTTTAAAAATTCATTTTATTCAGTTATAGATAAAGATTTAACCAAAAACGGTGCAATATACGGAATACCTATGGGAATAGATACACTTGCGCTTTATATCAACACAGAAATTTTTAAAGTAGCTGGGGTAACCCTGCCAAACAATTGGGAAGATTTTAGAAAAATAGCAATGTCTTTAACCGTAATTGATGAGGCCGGAAAAATAAAAACTGCAGGAGCGGCACTGGGTGCATATGACAATGTTACTCACGCTCCTGATATCGTATCGCTGCTTTTTATTCAAAATGGAGCCGATATGAAAAATCTCACTTCAACATTAGGAAGATCCAGTGATACACTTAATTTTTATACATCATTTGCAATCGGTGATCAAAAAGTGTGGGATAGTTCACTTGATCCGTCTATTCTCGCTTTTTCAAAAGGAAATCTCGCTATGTATTTTGGGTACTCATGGGATTATTTTATAATAAAAGCCATGAATCCGGATATAACATTTGAAATTTATCCCGTTCCTCATGTGTCCGGCGTAAATACTACCGTTGCAAGCTATTGGGCACAAGGTGTCTCAGCTAAAAGTAAGCATCAGAAGGAGGCGCTTTTATTCCTTAAATTTTTGGCAAAAGCTGAAACTGCGGAAAAACTATTTACGCTTGCGTCAAAAACAAGAGTTTTTGGCGAGCCATATGCAAGAAAAGATTTGGAAAGTAAGCTAAAAGATAATTCAGTTGTTTATCCTTTTGTTTCTCAGGCAAATGATGCCCAATCTTCATTTTTTGCAAGTGATACATATGATGAGGGTTTAAATTCTCAGATGAATACATATCTTGGTAATGCAATCCGTTCCATAATTTCAAACAATAACACTTCCCCCGAAACTGCTGTTTCGACTCTTGCCCAGGGGGTTTCTCAGGTGTTAAAACAGTATGGGCAATAGAGCCAATGCGATTCTAAAAACTCTTATTTACAGCGATATTTTCGATTACCCCCTGAAAAAACAGGAAATCTATAGATATTTAATTGCAGATGAAAAAATAAGTGAAGAATTCCTCGATAAAATTTTATCCTTAGACAATTATCGTATAATTTCCAAGGATAATTATTACTGTCTTTTAGGTCGGGAAAATATTATTAAAAAAAGAATTCAGCGGGAAAAAGAAAGCAGAATAAAGTTGCAAATTGCCCAGACTATAATTAAAAGAATTTCATTCTTACCTACGATTTTATTTGTCGGTATAAGCGGAGCATTGGCTATGGAGAATGCGGAAAAAAAGGATGATATAGATTTATTTATTATTACACAAAAGAATACTTTGTGGTTAACAAGATTAATTTTAATTGTTTTGTTGAAAATCATGGGGAAATACAGAAAACGAGGTGATAAAAATGTAGCTAACAAAATCTGTCTAAATATGTTTTTAGATCAGGGTAGTTTAAAATTGCCAATTGAAAGACAAAATTTATATTCTGCACATGAGATTGTCCAGCTTTTACCAATTTTTGAAAGACAAAATATTTACCAATTTTTTTTAAATTCAAATAGATGGGTATATAAATTTTTACCAAATGCCGTAAATAAAAAAGCTACAAACATTATTAAAAGTCAGGGATATTTTTTCTCTTCAGTTTTTAATTTTATATTTTTTTTTATACCACTCGAGTTGTTAAGTAAAAAAATTCAACTCCACTTTATAGAAAAGCACAAAACCGTAGAAACAGTTTCCGATAGAATGCTAGCTTTTCATCCAATCGATTATAATAAACAGACGAACCTTTTTTACGAGAACAGACTTAAAGAATATGGATTTTCATTTAAATAACAAAAAATTTCAGATTGTTGTCTGTGGAGGGACATTTGATCATTTTCATAAGGGGCATAAAAGCTTTCTTAAACATGCCTTATCTATCTCAGAAAAAATTATAATCGGAATTACTTCTGATAGATACATTAAGAAAGTCAAAATTCCTGTCTTCACTAAAGTTTCGGTGGATAAACAAAATTCAAAAGTATTTGAAGATTTTCGAACGAGAAAAATGGCTGTTGAAAATTTTTTAAAGAAAAAAAAATCAAAACATTTCGAAATTATAAAAATCGATAATATGTTCGGTACGACTCTGAATCAAAATTTTTTTGCTGATGCAATTATAGTTTCGAAAAATACGAAAACCAGTGCGGAAAAAATTAATGAAGAAAGAGTAAAGAAGAATTTATCTCAATTTAAAATCGTAATTTCATCTCAAATTTTGGCGCAAGATGCACAACCGATTTCGTCATTTAGGATAAGAAACGGTGAAATAGACAAAGAAGGAAAATTATTTGTAAAGCCTTTATGGCTTAAGAACACATTGGTTTTGCCGCAAAATTTTCGAGGCGAGCTTAAAAAACCGCTTGGAATACTAATTAAAAAGATTGATAAGAAAGAAATTAAAGATTGTAATTATTTAATTACGGTTGGTGATGAAACTACTAAAATCTTTAACAGCTTATCATTAAAGCCTAATATCGCAGTTGTGGATTTTAAAATAGCAAGAATAAAACAGTTTTCAAACATTAAAGAGATCGGTTTTGCAGGGAAAGAAAAGATTATTGATATAAAGAACCCGTCAGGTCATATAACTCCTGAGCTCTTCAAGACGATTTTTGGGATTTTTAAAAAGAAACAAAAAGATGACCGCCTTATTATCAAAATAGACGGAGAAGATGATCTTTCGGTACTGCCATTAGTTCTTGCAGCACCCTTGGGATCTTGTATTTTTTATGGACAGCCGGATCAGGTCCGCCTGCCATCGTTCCACAGCGAAGCAAATGGCGAGCAGGGAATAGTTAAAATTACAATTGATGAAAAAACTAAAAACAAGATGTACAAGATCGTAGATGGCTTTAGTACTAGAGGATATTGACAAAGTACTAAATTTCTTATATATTTGCTTTGTTTTATAAAATACCATCCCTCAGTTTTTAATATACCGAGGGATTTTGTTTTATAAGAAAACATTATGGATACAAAGAAAATTTATTTAACCCGTGAAGGATTGGAAGATCTTAAAAAAGAATTCGAAGAACTATCCAAGGTCAAAAGACCTGATGTTCTGACCCGGGTTTCTCAGGCAAGAGACATGGGTGATTTGTCAGAAAATGCAGAATATGTTGCGGCACGGGAAGAATTGTCCTTTATAGATGGTAGAATTGATGAACTTGAAGAGCTTTTAGGACAAGCAGTTCTTATTGATGGGGTTCATAAATCTTCAAGTAAAATTGTTAAGCTCGGATCGACCGTAACCCTTATCGTCAAAGGAAAAAAAGAGATTTTTACAGTCGTTGGCGAGTGGGAAGCAGACCCAAAGGAGAAAAAAATATCCCACGAGTCCCCTCTTGGAAAAGCACTTATTGGTAAAAAGGTCGGTGAGAAAGTTCAGGTAGAGGCTCCGGCAGGAAAAATTTCTTATTCAATTTTATCCGTCCACTAAATTCCCCTTGTAAATAAGGATTGAATAATACCAAAGGCTCTATTAATATCTTTTTTTTCAAAGACCAGACAAATTTCATCAATTGATGAACGCGCGCTAACAATGTTAATGCCTTCCCAGGCAATAGATTTTACAAAGAAATAAAGGATTCCTGGTGTTTTTATTGCATCTTCTGGCATAGATATCGTAATTGAAGATAAATTTTTAAAATTGACGCCTGCTAACTTGAGATCTTCCAGTTCTTTATGTTTTAAAGTTGATCGGACAATAATTTGAGGAGGCGTATTGAAGATATTTTTACTAGAATATTTTGGCTTAATCTGTGAAGATAACCTATTCAAAGCCATAATTATAGATGAATTACTGACTTTTTTAACTAGCATTTCCTCGATCTCCGGTTTTATATAACGGGCTAGTGAGGAATTGTTAATAATACCTTTTGAAATTGCCTCGCTTAAATAGCGAGATCGCATTATTATTTTTTTGGTTGCTTCAGGGACGGTAATCATAGGTTACGATGAACGAATGTGAATATGTTCAAATTTTAACATATTTTATAGATTTTGTAAATATTTTCTAAAATTTGACACCCATAACAATGTTAGAGATAATCAGAAACACTTGTTTTGTTAACAGTTTTAATTTAGAATTATGACAAGAGGATGTGAAGTAAAAGGCATGGAGCCACCCAAAGACAGTGTTGCAACATCTATGAATGATACATTGAAATCCCCAAGCTATATAGAAGCTGTCATCAATCAGTGGCCAGATCCTAATGATCCGAAAGAACAGCAGATAGTCAGATCTATTGGAGATGAATTTTTATCAACTCCTTTGGCGCGTGAAGCATTTGAGCGAATTAAAGATCTAGAACTGAGTCATTTAAGAAATGCTACTGCCCATATCGGACAAAATGAATACATTTATGCTGGAACGCAGAAAGTTTTGAAGGATATATCCGAGGCTTCGCAGTCAAGCATTGTCGCAGGGGAAGAAAATTTAAATCAGCTAGAAAAAGGAAAGCCAATCCTCTTGCTAACCAATCACCTAGGAAGTTATAAGCTCATTTCTCTTACCCAAGATCAGCAGAGGGAGATGGGACTTCGCGGACCAATAGTTCGAGTATATTATCCTTTTCCTGGATATTTTGCAGCAATGTATCCTATTGCGCAAAGATTAAGAAATGATTTGTTTGAAGCTTCTTTTGAGTACCCGGGTCAGATTGGAGAAATTTATAGGGCAACAGATTCTATAGAAGTTCCCCCACCTAATTTGGCATTAAACGGAAATCAAGCAAAAAGCAGAACGGAAATTCTTACAGATGTAACCAGAGCTCTTATCGATAAGCATCCAAATGCAGTTATAACTAGTTTCCCTGAAGGTGGGACCTCGGGAAAAAGAAATGGAAAAGGTCCTTATGGACTTGAACCTTATCATACAGGGTCGTTCGTTATTGCTGCTAAATTAGGACTTCCAATTCTTCCTGTTGCTCAATTCTTTAATCCAGATAAGGGTTTTGAACTTGCAGTATTTGAACCCGTAAGACTTGGCGCGGAAACAGCCCCTGAGCAATTATTACAAGCTGCACAAGTCATGCAAAGACAGACTCAAGAATGGTTAAATACCCGCAAAGCCGCCTAATCCTCTGAATCTTTTTGCTGTATAATAGGGTTATGTTTTGGGCGGATAAATTATTGGAAGGTCGAACCGGAGAAGAATGGATCAATGACGCCTGGACGCCATCAGGCATTGTTCATATGGGTGGAGTTAAGGGTCCTATTATTCATGATGTTTTGTTTAAAATTCTAAAAGAACAAGGAAAAAAAGTTAAATATACTTTTGGTTTTGATGACTTGGATCCGATTGACGGATTGCCCTCTAATCTTCAGAAAACACACGAAAAATATATGGGTATTCCTATTTGTAATGCTCCAAGCCCTGACGGTAAAGGTTCCTTTGGTGATTATTACGAAAATATGATGCGAGGTTTGTTCCAAAAACTTGATATTCAGGCAGAAATTTATCTCGCATCGGATTACTACAAAAAAGGAATTTATAATAAGGCAATTGAATTTATTCTTGATCATGCCGATGAAGTAAGAAAAGTTTATTCTGATATGTATCATAAGTCTATTGCAAAAGACTGGTTTCCTCTTCAGGTTATTTGTCCCAAATGTGGAAAATTAGGGACTACAAAAGTTACGGCTTGGGATGGAAAAGAAGTTTCTTTTTCCTGTGAAGAGAGTTTAGTGAAATGGGCAGAAGGATGCGGTGTTAGCGGAAAAATTTCTCCGTACGATGGAAATGCAAAAATGCCGTTTAAGGTAGAATGGGCGGCAAAATGGTGGACATTTGGCGTAACTATTGAAGGAGCCGGAAAAGACCACGCATCAGCAGGCGGTACGTATGATGTAGCAAGAAAGATTTGCAGGGACGTTTTCGGCAAAGAACCACCCTTAGCTCTTCCCTATGAATTTTTTCTTTATGACGGCAAAAAAATGTCCTCGTCAAAAGGACTGGGACTTATAGGGGAAGAGCTTCTTGAAGTTTTGCCACCTCAGCTTGTTCGGTTTCTTATGATTAAGAGTTCTCCAAATCAAGCAATTGAATTTAATCCAAATCAAACAGAAATTATCCCAAAACTCTATGATGATTATCAAAAAGCCTCAGAATCAAACGAGGATTATATTAAGCGTTCGTACATCCTTTCTCAGATAAAAGAAGAAAAAAAACCGCCAAAAATTCGATTTTCTGTTCTTGTCCAATGGGTACAAATGTCCGACATGCAGGACAAGATTAAAAAAGAAGGACTGTTGGAATGGGCAAAGTTCGCAAAGATTTGGGTTGAAAAATACGCACCTAGTGATATAAAGTTTGAGATTAAAGAAAGAACTCCGGAAGAAGTTAAAAAACTTAGTCTAAAACAAAAAGAATTTCTTGGAAAGGTTTTGCAAGAGCTTGAAAAAGAATGGGACGCCGAGGAATTTCAAAAAGAATTATATGAATGGGTAAAAGAAAAAGGTATATCATCAAGTGAGGCATTTCAGGCTCTCTATATTTCTATAATCGGAAAAGACCATGGTCCAAAAGCAGCATGGCTTATTTTGGAAAATAAAGAGTTGGTAAAAAAGCGATTTAAAGAGATATCCTCTTTTTAATGAATAAACTTCTTATTGCTACGAGAAATCAGGGTAAGTTAAAAGAAATATCAGAATTTCTATCTGACTTACCGATTAAGACACTTTCTCTAAAAGATATTGGTATTGAGGATGAATTTGAAGAAAAAGGAAAAACATATAAAGGAAATTCACAAAATAAAGCAATTTTTTATGCAAAAAAATCAGGACTTCCGACTATTGCAGATGACGGCGGGATAGAAATTGATGCATTGAGAGGAGTGCCTGGTGTGAAAAGCAAGCGATGGATTGGAGAAGATTCAAGCGATGAAGAGATTATTAACCACATGAAGAAAATTTCCAAAGAGCTTCCTGAAAATAACAGAAAAGCATTTTTCAAAACTGTTGTTTCTTTTGCGTTACCTAGCGGTAGGGTATGGAGTGTTCCAGGTGAAATTGAGGGAATTATTGTCCAAAAACCATATTTTAAAATACTTTCGGGATACCCATACCGCAGTTTTTTTTATCTTCCGAAAATAAAAAAATATTATCACGAGAGTGATCTGTTGGAGGAAGAACAAAAGTTGTATAATCATAGATATAAGGCAATAACTAAGTTAAAGCCCGTTATAATAAGAGAATTAGCCTTAACTTAAATTTTCAATTTTTAATTTTCAATTTTTAACATTAATTTAAAAATTTGAAATTTAGATTTGAATAAAAATTAATAATTTATAATTTAAAATTTCTATGATAGATATTAAATTTATTAGAGAAAATGCGGAAGCTGTACAAAAGGGGATCAAGAATAAAGGATCTGATATTGACATTAAACATGTTCTGGAAATCGATAATCAGCGAAAGAATCTTTCTTTTTCAGTTCAAAAACTAAGGGAAGAAAGAAATATTGTTTCGCGTGAGAAAGATATTGAAAAAGGTAGGAAAATTAAAGAAAAATTGGAAAAAGAAGAGCATGAATTAAGATCTCATGAGGGAAGATTAAATGAATTACTACTTAAAATTCCCAATTTATCTCTAAAACATGTACCAATTGGTGATGCGTCAAAGAATGAGGTTATAAAAAAAGTAGGAGATGTCAAAAAATTTGATTTTGAACCGCGGGATCACTTAGATCTTGGAGAATCACTGGATATTATTGATGTGACACGGGCCGCAAAGGTATCAGGCAGCCGATTTGGATATCTTAAAAATGAAGGAGTGCTTCTTGAACTTGCACTTGTCCAATTTGCCATGGAAAAACTAATGCAGGAAGAATTTACCCCGCTTATTCCGCCGGTTCTTATACGACGGGAAATTACAGATGGCTTAGGCTATTGGCAGCAAGGAGGAAATGAAAATTACTATTTTGTCAGAGATTATGGGTTATCGGAAAATGAGCAAGTTAAGTCTTTAGATCTTTATCTCTCAGGTACCGGGGAGCATTCGACAGTTCCTATGCACAAAGACGAAATATTCTCGGAAAAAGATTTGCCCAAAAGATATGCCATATTTTCTTCATGTTTCAGAAGGGAAGCCGGAACTTATGGAAAAGATACAAGGGGAATCTTCAGGGTGCATCAATTTGATAAGGTTGAGATGGTTTCATTTGTAAAGCCTGAAGATGACAGAAAAGAAAGAGAGAAGCTATTATTTCTGGTAGAGAAGATGATGGAAGAATTAGGACTTCCTTATCAACTGATAAGATTAGCAAGCGGAGATTTGGGTTTTCCCTCTGCAGAGACAATTGATATAGAAACCTGGATTCCATCTCAAAAAAGATATCGCGAGACACATTCGATCTCAACAACTACAGATTTTCAGGCCAGGAGATTAAACATTAAAGTTCAAGAAGGTCCGCCAGCTGGCGGAGAGAAAAAATTTGTACATATTTTAAACGGAACAGCTTTTGCAATTGGCAGAGCTATAATCGCAATTCTTGAAAATTATCAGGAAAAAGATGGTAGTGTGATAATTCCAAAAATTTTGCAAAAATATATCGGAAAAACCGCAATAAAACCCAAAAAATAACTTTATGATTTTTGCCGTCTTTTCAATCTAAATTGATTGTTTTGAAGCAAGGTATTTTACTTGACAAATTTTTCAAAATTATTCACGATTAAAGTAATATTTTTGAAGGGAGGTGATTTATACATGGCAAAGAAGAAGAAGAAGAAGAAGAAGTAATTGGTAAGCTATTTGGAGCATTACCAATTGATCAGTTGGTAATCCCTCACCAAAAATGGTGAGGGATTTTTTTTGAAGCTGATTTATGATAAGATTGAGTGTATGTTAAATCCTTTTGGTAAATTTTTTGACTCAAATGAAAAAGAGATTAATAAACTTAGGCCAATCGTTAATCAGATAAACGGATTTGAAGATAAGATCAAAAAAATTAAAGACGAATCATTCCCTAAAAAAACTAAAGAATTAAAAGAACGTATTTCAGAGGGTGAGCCGCTTGAGTTTATTCTTCCTGAAGCCTTTGCACTCGTTCGGGATGCAGCAAGGCGTACAATCGGACAGCGGCATTTTGATGCTCAGCTTATGGCAGGTATAGTATTATCAAGCGGAAAGATTGCCGAGCAAAAAACAGGTGAGGGTAAGACACTTTCGGCGGTTCCGGCTCTTTATCTTAACGCCCTGACAGGTAAAAATGTCCATTTAGTCACAGTAAATGATTATCTTGCACGAAGAGATGCTGGTTGGATGGGGCCGATTTTCAATCTTCTTGGTCTTAAAGTTTCATCTCTTATTAATGAACAATCTTTTTTGTATGATCCGGAATTTTTAGATAAAGATACTTGGGATTTTCGGCTTGCGCACTTAAAACCGGTAAATAGAAGACAAGCTTATGAGGCAGATGTTGTATATGGCATAAATTCAGAATTTGGTTTTGACTATCTGCGTGATAACATGGCTCAGGATATAAACGAAGTTGTTCAGAAGGGGTATCATTTTGCCATTGTTGATGAGGTAGATTCGGTTCTGATTGATGAAGCACGGACCCCTCATATAATATCTGCTCCGGATGAAGCACCGGCTCAAAAATATTTTGAATATTCAAAAATAGTGGAGAAGCTAACTTCGGATCTGGATTATAAAATCGATGAAAAACTTCGGACTGCGCATTTAACTGATCATGGAATCAGTAAGATCGAAAAACTTTACGGCATTTCCAATATTTATGAAAAAGATTTTGATACTGTTTATCATTTGGAAGCAGCACTTAAGGCAAGAACTTTATTCCAAAAAGAAAAGGATTATATCGTAAAAGATAATGAGGTTATTCTGGTAGATGAATTTACGGGAAGACTTATGATGGGCAGGAGGCTTTCTGAAGGATTGCATCAAGCTTTGGAGGCCAAAGAAGGTGTGCCGGTTCAGAAAGAATCAAAAATTCTCGCTACAGTTTCTCTTCAAAATTATTTCCGTATGTATGAGAAGCTGGCTGGAATGACAGGAACCGCAGTTACAGAAGCAGAAGAATTCCACAAAATTTATAAACTGGACGTCGTTGTGATTCCTACTAATATGCCGATGGTGCGTGAGGATCAGTCGGATGTGGTTTATAAAACCGGAAGAGCTAAATTATCTGCTGTAGCGGCAGAAATTGAAAAATCATGCAAAAAGGGACAGCCGGTTTTAGTAGGAACTACATCCATTGATAAAAACGAAATTATTTCCCAGCTTTTGAAAAGAAAAGGTGTTAAGCATGAGGTTTTGAATGCCAAAAATCACGAAAGAGAAGCAGAAATTATTGCCAAAGCAGGAGAAAAAGGTGCGGTAACAGTGGCGACAAACATGGCAGGACGAGGAGTTGATATTGTTCTGGGAGGAGATTCTCCTAAGGATAAAGATGGTACAGAGAAAAAAGATTCCTCTGAATGGAAAGCATGGGAAAAAAAGCATAAAGAAATATTAGATTCAGGCGGATTGTACGTAATTGGTACTGAAAGACATGAATCCCGAAGAATCGACAATCAGCTTAGAGGACGGTCAGGGAGACAGGGGGATCCGGGAAAATCGCTTTTCTTTGTCGCTTTGGATGATGAAATAATGAGGCTTTTTGGAGGAGAGACCATTGCCGGTATAATGACCAGGTTTAATATGCCTGAAGATATTCCACTTCAGCATGGTATTGTCTCAAGAGCCATAGAACAGGCGCAAAGTAAAGTTGAAAGATTTAATTTTGACATCAGAAAGCACTTAGTTGAATATGATGATGTCTTAAATAAGCAAAGAGAAATTATTTACAAAAGACGAAGAAAAATCTTGGAGGCCTCTTTGGAGAATCAGGACTTGAAAGATGAAATACTTGAAAAGATCGATGAAACAATCTCGGCAATAATAAATATACGAAGCACAGAGGTAGTGGATAGCCAGAAGTCTCCTGATGAGCAAATTGTTGAGGAGTTCGCAACGATTATACCTTTTGATGATGAATCCAAAAAACAATTGGTAAAACAACTTATGCAATTTTTAGGAAGCGATGAGAAAATAAATTTTCTTTCAAACCTGGCCAAAGATGTTTATAAAACCCGTGAAGAGCAGATGGGTGATGAGCTTACGAGGCAAGTCGAAAGATTTGTCATGCTCTCGGTAATTGACAATCTTTGGATTGACCATCTGGATGCGGTTGAGAATCTTCGTTCCGGAATTGGTCTCAGGGGATATGGGCAAAGAGATCCTCTGGTTGAATATAAAAATGAGGCATTTACGATGTTTGAACAATTGATAGCAGCAATTGATGATGGAATTGTGCATAGGATTTATAAAATTCAGGTAGAGCAGAAAGAGGCGCCGGTAATCCATCAGCACCGTCATATCACGACCCAAGCAGCAGGAGACACTCAAGTCTCCCCATCTTTTCAGTCAAAAGAGGTAAGCCAATTGATTAATGAAACAAATAAAACAGTTACAGCAGATACATCTTCAAAGAAAAAATTAGGCCGCAACGATCCATGCTGGTGCGGTAGCGGTAAGAAGTACAAGAAGTGTCACTATCTGGATTAATTTTTTATATACAGATAAATTTATCCCTTCTTACTTCGTTTGAATAAAAACCTGGTGTATAAGTTACGAAACATATTAGACATTTCGTAACTATGGATCATTACGCCAAAGCTTACCCAATCTTTAGTAGAATCAGAGGACTTGAGGAGGTGAAAAGAATGCTTAAGTCAATGAAGCGATTC
>Ga0210057_1003653_pt1 | contig 21082 bp, 17 predicted proteins | sample CryGeyCG2114_010_2_FD_183968 | JGI IMG/M metagenome (GOLD analysis project Ga0210057, IMG submission 183968) | Groundwater microbial communities from aquifer - Crystal Geyser CG10_big_fil_rev_8/21/14_0.10 (SPAdes) (version 2) | ecosystem: Environmental > Aquatic > Deep subsurface > Groundwater ...
TTGGAGCGGGTAAGGGGAATCGAACCCCTATCCCCACCTTGGGAAGGTGGTGTTGTGCCATTCAACTATACCCGCGTATCATCCAATATCGCCATTTTAGCGACAGAGGCTACGCGCGCCTATCTCATTCTAGACATATTGCCGCTGTGTTGTCTACCGCGGGATCGTGAGCACGTTTCCCGCGTGTATCAGGCTCGGGTTGGCAAGGTTATTTGCTCTTGCAATCTCCACCCACCTGAAACCGTCCCCATAAACTTCTTCGGCGATTTCCCAAAGAGACTCTCCTTTTACTACAGTATGAGTGTCTGGTGTTTCCATTTCTCCTTCTGCCGGGGTCGTTCCTTGGGGAATGCTTTCAGTGTCAGGAATGACAAGTTCTTGGCCCTCTTCAATTGAGCTGGGATCGGCTATTTCGTTGGTCAACTGAATCCTCTGCCATTCAAACCCGCTTCCAAGCTCGGATTGCGCTATTGACCACAAAGTCTCGCCCTTTGCTACAGTATGGATTTTACCCGAAAAGCCTTCCTCACTTTCGGTTCTTGTGCTTGTGACGTTATCGGAATTGACATTTTCTTCCCGAAGATTCTGAATGATAAGAAAGGCGACCGCCAGAACAACAACAGCACCCAGAAGCATGCTTATTCTTTGTTCGTTTTCTTTTAGATATTTAAGTACAGTTTCTAAGTTAATGATAATCACCTCCCTTTATGGGCAGGAGATTTTGTGTTGGCGGGGCTGACGAGATTTGAACTCGCGACCTTCCGCGTGACAGGCGGACACTCTAACCGCTGAGCTACAGCCCCAAGTAACCCTATTTTATACTCAAAATACTTTAATTCGCAACCGAAAAATATTTTGGGTTCAAAATCTCTTGCGAGAGTTGCCCGCTTTACCGAACGGGCAGGTAAACTCGAGTTAAGAGGAGTTTACTACTAAAGTTTGTTTTTTCAATGCGATACTACTAAATTGGGTTAGCGGTGAAATATAAACCAATACTTAAAGTTTTTTTGGCCTCTGGTCTATTTGTTCTGGCAATTGCCGTAATTGCCGGTTACTTCGTTGTTGGTCTGTCGGAGGCGATAGTAAACGGCGATAAAGAGGGCTTTTTTGCCGGAAGCGCACGGAAGCTCGGCGAGATAACCGGGCTTACCGACAGTGACCGCTATATAATTTTGCTTCAAAACAGCAATGAAATAAGGGCCACGGGAGGTTTTATGGGCTCCTACGCGCAGGTTGACTTCAAAAATGGTGTGATTGAGGCATGGGAACTTCAGGATATTTACGTGCCGGACGGACAGCTTGCGGGGCATGTTGAGCCCATTGGGCCAATTGAGGAGGCTTTTGGCACCGGCGAATGGAGACTCAGAGACGCCAATTGGGATCCGGATTTTCGCGATGCGGCCGCGGACATAAAATGGTTTTTTGAAAAAGGAGGAGTGGACGGGGTTGACGGGATAATTGCCGTCAATTTGGGCTTTTTTGAGCCGTTTATTGATAGAGGCTTCGCCCAGAGTGCTCAGGAGGAAATAGAAAGTAACTTCTTCCCCGGGTCACACCTCAAAAGGAATCTATTATTTGCCCAGGCTAAAAAGTTTCTTGAGAATACATCGAAAATAAAAATGCTCGCAAGAGCCGTGAACCAGCTTGAAGCGGGCGAGGTTTTGGTTTGGTTTGAAGACGAGGCTCTCCAGCGCAAAGCAGAGGTGTTCGGCTGGGCGGGAGCTCTCGGTGGCTACAAAGTGGACTATGTGTATCCCGTGGAGAGTAATCTCGGCTCAAATAAGGTCAATTGCTGTGTGAGTCGAGAAATGGAGCACAATGCGCAGGTGAAATGGGACATGGCCACATCGGACCTTAGGTTTTCTTGGAAAAACGAACACGAGGAAGATGTTTATAGGAACTACATGAGAGTGGTTTTGCCGGGAGAGGCGGAGGCGGTCAGCGTCAAAGTTGACGGGGTGGCAAGTGAATTTGATGAGAGGAAAATAAGAGAGTTTCGGGAGATTGGTTTTTGGGCGATAGTTCCTCCGGACGCAGAAGCTTATTCCGAAATTGAATATCGGCTTCCTTTAGAAGGAAGAAGTTATGATGTAGTATATAAAAAACAGCCTGGTTATGCTGACTAACACCGAAATCTCCCAAATTTTAAGGTCAGTGGCAGCCGCCTATAAAATTCATGGCGAGGACAAAAATCGCTTCAGGATAGCGGCCTATGAGCGCGCCGCCGACTCAGTGGAACATGCTTCAAGTGAGCTCAAGGACGTATGGGATGAAGGGAAGCTTGTGGACATTGCGGGAATAGGCCCGAGCATAGCAGAGCACCTTGATGAACTGTTTAAAACCGGAAAGTCGGACCATTTTGAGAAGGTAAAAGACGGCATATATCCTTCCGTTTTTGAGCTTATGAAAATAAATGGCATAGGCCCCAGGAGCGCCAACCAACTCGCACGCGACTTGGGAATAAAGAGCGCAGAAGACGCGGTCGGACGCCTCAAAAAAGCCGCGAAAGAGGGGAAAATTGCGGGGCTTGAGAATTTTGGCAGGGAGTCCGAGCAGGCGATTTTAATCGCCACTCGAGAATATGAGGAAAAACCCGAGGATAGGATGTTTATTAATAAGGCCCAGATGCTGGCTGATGAGCTGATAGTTTGGATGAGAAAGAGCCGGGTCGTTAAAAACGCGGATGCGCTGGGGAGCTTGAGACGCAAGTCTCCGACTGTGGGAGACATAGATATTGCGGTTGCGGCGAGTGACCCCGAAGGCGCCATAGAGCACTTTACTAAGTACTCCAAAAAATCCCGTGTTCTTGAGCGCGGAGACAGGACCGCCTCTATCCTCCTCGCCGGAAATATTCAGGTTGACCTCATGGTGGAGCGTCCCGAAAGTTACGGGGCACTGCTTCAGCACTTTACCGGGAGTAAGCACCATAATATTGCCCTTAGGGAGCTTGCCTTAAAAATTGGTTTAAGTTTATCGGATTACGGAATTAAAAAACTTGGGAAAGCTAAAATTTATGAGTTTGAGACCGAAGAAAAGTTATACAGCGCACTGGGGATGGACTGGATACCGCCTGAGCTTAGGGAAGGCGCAGGAGAGCTGGAGGCCGCCCTTCAGGGAACACTCCCAAAATTGGTGGAAGTTTCTGACATGAAAGGAGATCTCCATATGCACAGTAGCTTTGATATAGAGACGAGTCACGATCTGGGACAGAGCACCATAAAAGAGCACGCAGAAAAGGCAAAAAGTCTTGGTTATGAGTATATTTCTTTGTCCGAACACAATCCGAGTAAATCTAGCCACACAAAAAGTGAAATAACCACCTTAATCAGGGCGAAACGTGATGAAATTGCAAAAGTGAAAAGTAGCGTGAAAATATTTAATTCTTTGGAAATAGATATACTGCCCGACGGAGGCTTGCCCATAGCTGACGGGGCGTTCGAGTACCTTGATTTTGCCATTTGCTCCATACATTCATCTTTTTCTCAGAGCAAAAAGGAAATGACCGAAAGGGTCATTCGCGGCCTTTCCCATCCGAAAGTGAAGATCTTCGGCCATCCCACAACCAGAATTTTGAATAAACGGGAAGGAATAGAGCTTGACTGGGAACGGATTTTTAGCTTTTGCACCAAAAACAATAAATGGTTGGAGATTAACTCAAGCACAAGCAGGCTTGACCTTCCTGATTTTCTGGTGCGGGAGGCCGTAAAGGCGGGAGTCAAGCTTGTTGTGAACACCGACTCTCACCACGCGCAGGAAATGGACAATATGCGCTGGGGAGTGGCCGTGGCGCGCCGCGGTTGGGCGGAAAAAGCCGATATAGTAAACACATTGCCTATGGCGCAGTTTGAAAACTTGTTGTAGAATAAACTAAATGAACTTGTCACTGGTGGTCATTTTAATTATCGCCGTGCTTATCGTCGGCTGGGTGATTGTCACTTATAATTTTTTTGTCGGTAGCAAGGCAAGGATAAAGGCCGCGATACAGGAGATAGGTAACCAGCTAAAACGCCAGGCCGAGCTCATTCCAAATCTTGAAAGTTCCGCAAAGGGGTTTTTAAAACAGGAAAGAGGGATATTCAAGGAGCTCACGGACGCGAGAAAACAGGTGGCAAGGGCCGTTGAGAGCGGCGACCTTCAACAGATGTCCGACGCCGGAGATAAGTTGTCCCGGATGCTGCCTTCACTTCAGATTGCCGTGGAAGATAACCCGGAAATAAAAAGCGACAAAGTTGTTGCCCGGTTAATGGAGGAGCTGCGCGACACGAGCGATAAGGTGATGTTTGCAAGGCGCTTAGTTATTGACTTGACCGCGGATTACAATGTCCGTCGCGTGACCATGCCGTCTTCAATTGTCGCGAATATCTTCGGTTTTGAGGAGTTGGCCGGAATAAAAACTCCCCAATCAGGTGAACACGTAGAGGTCTCCTCCTCGGAAACTAAAACCCCCAAGGTGAACCTTGAATGAAAAACATTTACGAGGTCCAAGCTTCCAATAAGCGCAAAAGCATATTGATAATGGTACTTTTTGTCGTCTTTGTAACTGCTTCCGTTTGGATATTTTCCCAAGCTTTTGCGGTTTACTTGGGATACCGGCCCGGCGGCTTGGGTTTTGTTGGAATAGCTTTGATTTTATCCGGGTTTATGAGCATAGGAAGTTATTACTACAGCGACAGAATAGTGCTGTCCATTTCCAAGGCCCGTCCGGCGGATAAAGGCCGTGACAAGCTCTTTTTTAATGTGGCTGAAAATCTCTCAATAGGCTCCGGGCTTCCAATGCCAAAGCTTTATGTTATTGAAGACGGCGCCCCAAATGCTTTTGCCACGGGCCGCGATCCCGAACACGCGGTGGTCGTGGCCACCACGGGGCTTCTTGCCAAGCTTGATCGTACCGAGCTTGAGGGAGTTGTTGCCCACGAGCTTACCCACATTAAAAATTATGACATCCGCCTGATGGCAATTGTCTCCGTTTTAGTGGGGACAATTGCCCTTCTTGCCGACTTTTTCTTAAGAATGAGCCTCTTTGGAAGGGGCCGTGATAATAGAAAATCCGGACAGCTTGGCGCGATTATTCTGGTCATAGGGCTTTTATTTGCCATTGCCTCCCCTATTATTGCAACCCTTATAAAGTTGGCCATCGCGAGAAGGCGGGAGTTTATGGCCGATGCAGGGGCCGTTTCAATTACGCGCCAGCCGTCGGGCTTAATTTCGGCGCTAAAAAAGATAGCGCGAGACCACGAGCCGCTTGAGGCCGCCAATAAGGCTACGGCGCACCTCTATATAGAGAACCCGTTCAAAGATAAGCGAAAGGATGCGGTGGGCCTTTTTGCAAAACTCTTCAACACTCATCCTCCCCTGGAAAAACGCCTTGAGGCTCTGGAAAAAATGAGCTGACTGGCAAAGTTGAAATTTGCAGAGGATAGAAGAACACTTCAGTTCGTAGTATCATATGCTCATATGGCAAAGTTGAAGAAGGCAGATATTGGGCATGTGGCTGGGCTTTCAAAACTTACTCTTGAGGACCGCGAGCTTGAGAAATTTAGAGGCCAGATGTCGGAGATTGTTGATTATTTTGCCCGGACTCGCGAAGTGACTACGAGAGCGGTTGAGCCTAAAGCCGACAGCAACTCCTCAGAAAGTTTACGCGACGACAAGGTAAATACAAATCAGGAGTTATCTCAGGCGGAGGCCTTATCCGGAGCCCAAAACGTGCACAATGGGTATTTCGTGGTAAAGGCCTTACTGGAAAAATGATTTTACCAAACACAATCAAAGAGCTTCAGGACGAGCTTTTTGAAAAAAAGTATAAAGCGGTTGATTTGGTTGATGGGTATCTGGCCAGAATAAAGACACTTGATAAGGATCTCAACAGTTTTATAACAGTCACCGAGGGCGAAGCGTATTCACAAGCAAAGTCGGTCGACGGGCTTTTGAGTGAGGGAAGGAGTGTGCTCGAGAAAAAGCCTCTCTTGGGCGCGGTCTTTGCCGTTAAAGACATGTACTGCACAAAAGGAATAAGAACCACAGCCGGATCAAGGGTACTTGACTCCTATATCCCTCCCTACTCCGCCACGGCGATAAAGAAACTTGAAAATGCCGGAGCCATTTTAATTGGCAAAACCAACCAAGACGCTTGGGCCCACGGAGCAAGCGGTGAGAACTCAGACTTTGGCCCGACTAAAAACCCTTGGGACCGCTCGCGAGTCCCGGGGGGAAGCTCAAGCGGCTCGGCCGCGGCACTGGGCGCAAACTTTTGCACGGCCGCTTTAGGTACGGATACCGGCGGATCCGTGAGACAGCCGGCCGGGTTTACAAACCTCGTGGGCTTGCGGCCCACATACGGGTCCGTTTCACGCTATGGAGTGATTGCCATGGCCAGTTCCCTTGATACGGTTGCCTTTTTTGGTCAGACGGTCAAAGATGTAGAAAAGATTTTTGACGTGTTAAAAGGACCGGATGGGTATGATGCTACAGTCTCTGGGGGAAGAGTTCAATCCGCTAGCCGGCGGACAAAACTAAAAATTGGTCTGCCAAAAGAGTATTTTGAGGAAGGGTTAAACTCCGAGGTTCGAGTGATTATAGAGAAGGCGGTTTCGGTTTTTAGGCGGATTGGGCATGAGGTGCTCACAATTTCTCTCCCAATGACCCGTTATGCCGTTTCCACCTATTACATAATCCAGCCAGCCGAGGTATCCTCAAATCTTGCCCGCTATGATGGGGTTCGCTTTGGCGCCGGACGCAGCCGGTTTGGGGATGAGGCAAAAAGGAGGATAATGCTCGGAAGTTTTGTGTTGTCCGCGGGATATCACGACAAATATTATGGAAAGGCTACTCAAGTGCGAGCAAAAATAGCCCAAGACCTTGAAAACGCCTTTGACAAGGTAGATTTGATTCTTACGCCGACATCTCCAACCCCGGCCTTTGAACTTGGGGAGAAAGAGGCCGACCCCCTGAGCATGTACCTTGCCGATGTCTACACCGCGGCGGCAAGCTTGGCCGGGGTGCCCGCTATGAGCCTGCCCGTCGGTTTTACAAAAACTGGTCTTCCGGTGGGAATGCAGATTATTTCTTCAAAGTTCAATGAAGAGGCTTTGTTTGCCGCCGGTGTGAAGTATCAACAAGTGACCGACTGGCACAAAAAACACCCGACTATATGAAAGAGGCAGTCGTTTTTCGAAACAGAAACTTCATGAGTTTATGGACGTCTCAAGCGCTTTCACAGGTCGCGCTCAATATTATAACTTTTTTGGTCTTGGTCAGAGTTTTTGAAATGACCGGGTCCACAATTGCCACTTCATTTGTCTGGATAGCCTACGCGCTCCCGGCGCTTATCATAGGGCCCTTTGCGTCTGCGAGCGCGGATATATTTGACAAAAGAAAAGTTCTCGTTTATTCCAATCTAACTCAGGCATTGATAGTCCTCCTTTACGCGATATTTTTTGAGGTAAGCCTGTTTGTCTCCTATTTGGTAGTTTTCTCGTACTCTTTTTTTAATCAGTTTTATATTCCGACAGAGTCATCCGCGCTTCCGTCCTTGGTGAAAAAAGACACCTACCCCATAGCAAACAGTATTTTCTTTTTTACCGCCCAAATTGCGGTAGTCGCGGGCTTCGGAGTAGGGGGCGCTATAAACGAGCTTGTGAATTTTCAAGCCGCCTTTCTTTTGGGAGCCGCCTTCCTTTTCATCGCTTTTCTTAGCGTGATGTCTCTTCCGGAAATGAAAGCGGAGAGAAAATTGTCCCAGGGAATAGAAAAAGGGGTAGGAGTATTTTTTAACAGTATTTCGGAAGGCTATTTTTTTATAAAAGGCCACAGACATATACTAATGCCCTTTGCGCTTATGATAGGCCTGCAGGTGTCTGTTTCCGTGCTTGGAACGGTGCTCCCCATAATGTCCACCGACATCCTCATGGCGGCCGCGGCATCCGCAGGATTTTTGATAGCGCTACCAGCCGGGCTTGGGGCCGGAGCGGGGGGTCTCATTTCTTCGAGACTTCTTATGAAAAAAATAAGAAAGAGAAAGATAATAGAGGTTTCCCTGCTTTTTTTGACGTTGGAAATATGGGCAGTTATTTTTTTGGTGTCTCGGATTGGCCCCGAGGTGTTGAGGATAGCCGTTTCATGGGCGTTGTTTTTTGCCGCCGGTGTTAGTTTCGGATCGATATTTTTGTCTTCCCAGACGTTTCTTCAGGAGCAGACACCCGGAGGCATGAGGGGGAGAGTCTTTGGCAATTTTTGGTTCCTTGGCATTGTCGCAACGGTCGTACCGGTATTAAGCGCCGCCACCATAGCCGAGCTTTTTGGCGTGCGCACGCTTCTTTTTGTACTAAGCCTGACAAGCGGCACGGCCTTGGCCTATTCTTCTTTATATGGTAAAAAAAATAAACTTGAAATATAAGCCGGTTGTGGGACTTGAAGTACACATAGAGCAGTCCACAAAATCAAAAATGTTTTGCGCCTGCAGTGCGAGACATTTTGGATCAAAGCCAAATAGTCAGACCTGCCCGGTCTGTTTGGGTTTGCCCGGCGCAATGCCCTATGCCAATGACAAGGCAATTGAGAACACAGTAAAGCTGGGCTTCGCGTTTGGCAGTGAAATAGCAAGAAAGTCAAAATTTGACAGGAAACACTATTTTTATCCCGACCTTCCTAAGGGATATCAGATTAGCCAGTATGATGAGCCGTTGTGTCACAACGGGAATTTCCAATTTTCCCGCCGGCCGGGCGGACAGGCAATTTCCAATTTCCAAAGAAGAATAAGAGTAAGAAGAATTCATCTGGAGGAAGATACCGCCAAACTCATTCATACTAAAGTCGATGGAGAGGCCGTCAGTTTGATTGATTTTAACAGAAGCGGTGTGCCCTTAATAGAGCTTGTGACTGAGCCCGACTTTGAAGATGCCCAAAGCGTAATTGACTTTTTGAAGGAAGTCCAGCTTATCGCGCGCTACCTCGAGATAAGTGACGCGGACATGGAGAAGGGGTCCATGAGGCTTGAGGCAAACGTGTCTCTGATACAGGTAAAAGGTAAAGGGCAAGGGGTAAAAGAGTTGCCCGATTACAAAGTTGAATTGAAGAACATTAACTCCTTTCGCTTTCTGAAAAAGGCAATCAATTTTGAGATTGAAAGGCAAAATAAACTTCTGAAGTCAGGAAAACGCGTGACGCAGGAGACGAGGGGCTTTGATGAGACGGGCGCTAGGACGTTTTCACAAAGAACCAAAGAGGAGGCCCAGGATTACAGATACTTTCCGGAGCCTGATTTGCCGGAAATAAGGCTGTCTAATGGACGGTTGTCGCAAATAAAGAAAACCCTGCCCGAGCTTCCCGGTTTGATGCGAGAGCGATTTAAAAAAGCCTATTCGTTAACCTCCGCGTATACAGACATTTTGGTTTCCGATAGGGCCAGAGCCCGGTACTTTGAAGAAGCCCTTCGCTCGGCAGATGGCAAGCTCGATATCACACCACAACAACTTGCAGGGCTCATAATTAACCAGAGTTTCGATAAACGCTTTCCCGAACCAGCAGGGCTCGTTAGGAAAGTAATTGAGCTTGAGAGGCGCGACCGCGCACCAGCCGGCGAGACAAGAGAAGTCATAGAAGAGGTTATCGGGGCCAACAAAAAAGCAATAGCGGACTATAAAAAAGGCAAATCGCAGGTAACGGGCTATCTCATGGGGCAGGTGCAGAAGCGTTTGAGCGGCCGCGGGGACATTAAACTGATACAAAAAGAGCTCCTTTCAAAGCTGCGGCAATTTTCTTAAAATACTCACATGGCAGAAAACTTTGTGCACCTCCATGTTCACAGTGAGTATTCTCTTCTTGATGGGCTAGGCAAAATACACAAAAGTAGCGCCCTTTTTGATCATCTGAAGGAGCTTGATATGGACACCATAGCGCTCACCGACCATGGCGTGATGTATGGAGCGATAGAATTTTATAAGGGAGCAAAAAAGGAGGGAATAAAGCCCATAATTGGAATGGAAGCTTATATTACAAACGTGGATTTGAATTTTGAGGGAGACAAGAAACAAATAATAAATTACCATCTTTTGCTTTTGGCCAAAGATATTGAAGGCTACAGAAACCTGATGAAACTAACCTCAATTGCCCACATACAGGGGTTTTACAGAAGGCCAAGAATAGACAGGAAGACCCTTGAAAAATACTCAAAAGGGCTAATTTGTACGTCTGCCTGCGCTCAAGGAGAGGTGGCAAGGGCTCTAGTGGAAGATGACCACCAAAGCGCCAAAAAAGCCGTAAAGTGGTATTTGGATGTGTTTGAGGATGATTATTACTTGGAAGTGCAGAAGCATGAGTATGCCAAATATGCCGAGAATGCCGCGGTCCCGGAAATAAGAAACGGTCTTTTAGAGCAGGCGGAGGCGGAGACCAAAATAAACGAAGGAGTGTTTAAGCTTAGTCGCGAATTTGGAATACCAATAATTGCAACAAACGACGCTCACTATATAAAGCGGGAAGACGCAAAAGCTCAAGACACGCTGGTTTGTGTAGCCACCGGAAAAAATGTCTCTGATGTGAAACGCCTGCGCTTTATAGACGCTCCAAGTTACCACATCGCAGGAAAGGCAGAAATGGAAGATCTTTTTTTTAACACTCCCGAAGTGTTAAAAAGCACGGTAGAAGTGGCGGAAAAGTGCAATTTGGAGCTGACTTTAGGCAAGTACTTTTTTCCAAGAATCAAGCTCCCGGAAGGAGTAACCGCGGATGGCTTCCTAAGGACCGCTTCACAAAAAGGCCTTTCCGAGCGATACGACAAAGTGACAAGCAATCTCCAGCAAAGGCTCGACTATGAGCTTGATGTAATTACAAAAAAAAACTACACGGAGTATTTCCTAATTTTCCACGACATGGCAAAGTGGGCCGCTGATAAAAATATTCCTATAAACACAAGAGGGTCTGTGGCGGGCTCGCTCGTTTCATACAGTTTGGGCATAACCACAGTGGACCCCATACGCTACCTGCTACCTTTTGAGCGTTTTCTCAATCCATTTAGGCCCTCAGCGCCGGATATTGATATGGACATTGCCGACGACAGACGTGAGGAGATGCTTGAGTATCTAAGGGAAAAATACGGCGAGGAAAAGGTGGCACAGATATGTACTTTTGGGCGCATGCTGGCCCGTGCCTCCGTCCGTGATGTCGCCCGGGTACTTGGCTACCCTTATGGCAAAGGCGACAAAATTGCAAAATTAATACCACCTCCAAGGCAGGGATTCCCCATAAATATAGACAAAGCTATGAAGATGAGCGCCCAGCTTGAGTCCATGTACGAAAGTGACCCCGATGCAAGAAAAATTCTTGATCTGGCACGCCAGATAGAGGGAAACGCACGGCATATTTCCGTCCATGCCGCAGGGGTCGTAATATCGCCAACCGAGCTTGAAGAGTTTACTCCGGTGCAATTTGATAAGCCTTCGGGCGGCAAGGTGATAACGCAATACGAGATGCATTCAATAGAGGACGTCGGCTTGGTGAAGCTTGATGTGCTTGGGATACGAAACCTTTCTATCCTTAGAGGAGCCATGGAGATTGTCGAGCAAACACGGGGGGAGACCGTTGACATTACAAAAATACCGCTTGATGACAAAAAAACTTTTGAGATGCTCTCAAAGGGAGAGACGATGGGGACATTTCAGATGGGCAGCAGCGGCATGACAAGATATCTTGTGGAGCTCAAGCCGGAAAAAATAGAGGACATCATGATAATGGTCGCTTTGTATCGGCCGGGCCCAATGGAAAATATTGGCGAATACATTGCCAGAAAGCATGGAAAGAAAAAGGTTACCTATTATCACCCGAAGATGGAAAAATTCTTGGACAAGTCCTTGGGGGTCCTCGTGTATCAGGATGATCTTTTATACACGGCAATTGAAGTGGCCGGTTATGGCTGGGCGGAGGCGGATAAGTTCAGGAAAGCGGTTGGCAAAAAAATTCCCGAGGAAATGGCCAAACAGCACCTCAAATTTGTGGAGGGTTGCATGGAGCACTCCGGTATGAGCAAAAAAGAGGCGGAGGGCCTTTGGAGGCTTTTTGAGCCTTTTCAGGGCTATGGCTTTAATAAGGCCCATGCCGCCAGTTACGGAATGCTTGCTTATCAAACATCCTATATGAAAGCCAATTATCCGGTTGAATACATGACGTCACTCATGACGGCCGAAAGCGGAGACACGGATAAAATCTCGCTGGCCGTGAATGAAGCAAAAAGAATGGGTGTTGTTGTTCTTCCGCCGGACATAAATGAAAGCGACATAGGGTTTAGGGCTGTGGAGGACAAAGAGTCCCTTGGCGGCCGTGCTATTCGTTTTGGTTTGTCAGCCATAAAAAATGTGGGGGAGGCGGCCATTGTATCAATTATAGAGGCTCGAAAAAAGGGAAACTTTTTGAACTTTGCCGATTTTTGTTCCAGAGTTGACGCGCGAAAGGTGAATAAAAAAGTGCTTGAAAGTTTGATAAAGGTGGGGGCTTTGAGCAGTTTTGGGACGAGGGCGGGGCTTTTATCGTCCATGGACGAGGTGCGTGGCAGAGCGCGGCCCAAGGAGTCCCAAGGCCAGCAGGGTCTTTTTTCCGGGGATGAAGAGAAGGTGGCTCACGGGAGCGTACTCCAAGAGGCGGCCTACTCTGATTCCGAGTTTAGCGCGCATGAGCTGGAGGAGCTCGAGAAACAACTTCTGGGTTTTTCCATCTCGGCCGAACCCGTGGAGGAGATATTGGGCGCTTTTTCCAGCCTTGCCACCCATAAGTGTCGCGACATAAGTCCCGAGATAACGGAGCAAGCCGAGGTCAAGATAGCGGGTGTTATAAAAGATTTGCGGGAAATAACCACAAAAACTAATCAGGAAATGGCTTTTGCCACCATTGAAGACGACACGGGTTCCGCGGACTTGGTTATTTTCCCGAGGGTTTTTGAGGAGACAAGGAGTGTTTGGAGGGAAACGGCCAAGGTCCTGGTGACCGGGAAAGTAAACGAGAGGCACGAAAGCTATTCGGTCCTCGTGGATAAAGTGGTTTCGGAGGACAGTGCCCCGAGAGAGTCCGGTGAGCTCGTAATTTCCGTTAATGAAAGAGTAAACACTGAAAAGCTGGGCGAGCTGAGGAGCCTACTCCTTAAACATTCGGGGAGCCAGCGGGCAAAGCTTGTGTTTGAGGCAAAAGGAAGAGTCGCGGTTCCTGTCCCGTTTGGGATAGCTTGGAGCCAAAGCCTCTCAAGGGAGATAGCTTCAATTTTGAGCTAGGTTGTTGTACAATTCACTACATGGCATTATTTTTAGAGCACAATGGAAGTAAATTCGGAGTTGGGGACGTTGTGCGTGTGCACCAGAAAGCCGGAGACCGTGTGCAAGTTTTTGAGGGTACCGTTATAAAAGCCGGGGGCCGAGGCAACGGAAAAAGCTTTACCGTGAGGAGAATTGGTGCGCAAAAGGTGGGCATTGAAATGATATTTGCTCTTAATTCCCCGGCTGTGGAGAAAGTGGAGGTTGCCAGGGGAGGTGTTCGCGGAGTTCGCCGTGCCAAGCTCTACAATATTCGTGATAAAAGCAGAAAGGAAATTGAAAAAATTTATTCTCGCGCCCGAAAAAGAGCTCTTGCCAAGGGTAAGGCGATATAGTATAATCCCCACAATCCCGTCATCGGCGACGGGACCTTACACACATTTGGTATATCTGAGTGGCGCTCGGGCGCCCACAAAAAAAGTGGCAGCTGTGCTTGGGCGCCGCCAGACAAAATTGTGTATAATGGGTTGATGGTAATCCTCGGCATAGACCCCGGTACAGCAACTACGGGCTACGGTCTTCTTAAAGTCAATGGCGACAGCACCCTTCATTTGATGGAATTTGATCTGATTGAGACGGAAAAAAACGGCAGTCCCGAGGGGAGACTTCACAAGATATATCGGGAAATGGGTTCTCTATTCACAAAATATAAGCCGGATATTATGGCGATAGAAAAAATTTTTTTTGCCACAAACGCAAAAACCGCGATAAGAGTGGGCCAGGCGCAGGGAGTAATGCTTCTTTCCGCAGCCACCGCCGGTGTGCCCGTTGTAGAATATGCCCCCGGCACAATTAAAAAAGTGGTTAGCGGAGACGGAAGATCGGATAAAAGAGCAATGCAAAAGGCCGTAAGACAGATGTTGGGGCCAAGGGTAAGAAGCAGGGCCGGGGGTAAAACCCATTTTGACAATTCAGCCGATGCTCTGGCGGTAGCACTCTGCCATGCCAGCACAATAAAAAAAATTACTTTATCGTGAAAAAGGTCTATTGGGAGAAGGCTCCCGACATTGAGGAACGAATACATTTTCTGGTCAACGAACTTGAATTAGAATGGATTGACACCAAGCGCGTTCACTGTTTTCGTTCAAATAACTCCAAAGCCAGAGCCTATGCAAGAATATGGGGATTCGGTCAAATCTGGCAAATGGCTCTGGATACAAAGCCCCGTTATTGTCTTGAGGTGCTCGGAGAGCAATTCGATCATTTGCCCACAAAAAAACAGGATACCATTTTGCTTCATGAGCTGGCCCACGTTCCCAAGACATTTTCAGGAGCTCTGACGCCGCATACAAGGCGCGGCAAAGGTAGTTTCCATGACAAACTCGAGCGTTTTATCACGGCATACAAAAGATTATGAAAGTTACCATTGTTTCAGGAGACGATACGGAAAAATCAAGGAAGCGCTTTGGAGATATAGTAAAGGTAGTCAAAAAAAGAGGATGGCAAGTAAACTGGCATGATAAAAGCTCTACTGGAAGCCTCGTGGAGTTATTGCAAGCGGGCTCTCTTTTTGATACTCCTAGGGTTACTGTTTGCCCGGATATGAAAAACGTCTTGAAAAGTGAAATCTCGTGGATAGCAAAAAATTTTGACACTCCGGATTCCAACTTATTGCTATACAACAAAGGGAAGCTTTCCCAAAGCCTAAGGAGCGCTTTCAAGGGAGCAAATATAGAAGAGTTTGCGGTACCTTTTGTCGTGTACAAATTTTTCGATGCGCTCTACCCCGGAAACACGAAAGGCGCCTTGAGGCTTTATGCAAAGGTATCAGAGTCCGAGAATGCGGAATTTATCACGGCAATGCTCGGCAGGTATCTGAGAGATCTTGCTTGGGCGGGGGAGAGCCCGCCTCCCAAATATCCTGAATGGAGGCTGACAAAGCTGAGGGCCCAGTTACAGTTACTTGGGTCGTCTAGGTTGCAAAAGATGATAGGAAGGCTGGCCGAGCACGACTTGGCCGTGAAGACCGGGAAGCCGGCCGACATGAATTTTTTTCTCGTTCAAGCTTTAAGCAAAGCCGATGTCACTTGATCTCTCCATTTTTCACGACTATGACATCAGAGGAAGAGTGCCTGAACAATTAGACGAAGAGGGTGTCCGGGCGATAGCAAAAGCAATCGTAAAAGTTTTTGGGCCCGACTCGCTACAAATTGGCCGGGACATGAGGGTTCACTCCAGAGCCTTTCAGGAGGCCGCGATAAATGAATTTTTGAAATTGGGGGTAAATGTGGTGGACTTGGGTTTAATCTCGACAGATATGCTTTATTTTGCAGCCGGGCGCTATCGGGAAAACTTGGCTATAACAATTAGCGCCTCGCATAATCCGCCCGAATATAATGGCATGAAAATAGTTAAAAAAGGGGCGGTTTCAGTGGGAAAAGGTTCCGGAATATATAAAATTCGCGATGAGGCGCGAAAGCAAAGCGTCTCCCCCACAGTGGTTTACGGCAACCTGACAGAAAGAAACGTTCTCTTTGATTGGAAGAGCAAGGTGCTGTCGTTCGTTGACAGAGACCGTCTCAAGCCCCTTCACATAGTGGTGGACGCGGGAAATGGCATGGCGGGATATTTTATGGTGGAGCTGGAAAAGGAGCTTCCCCTGCGCTTTACTCGTCTTTTTTATGACCTTGACGGGACATTTCCCAATCATGCTCCGAACCCGCTTGAAGAAAAAAACCTGTCTGCGCTCATTGGCAAGGTTAAAGAGGAAAGGGCAAGTGCCGGGATGGCGTTTGATGGCGACGGCGACAGAGTAGTTTTTGTGGACGAGCTGGGAGAGGTGGTTTCCGGGACTGCGGTTACCGCGATGTTGGCCGAGAGTCTCGTTCAAAAGAGACCGGACAGTATGGTACTTTACAATGCGGTGTTGGGAAGGATAGTTCCCGAGGTTGTACGAAAGCGGGGAGGGGTTTCCGAGCGAGTAAGGGTCGGGCACTCTTTGATTAAAGAGAAGATGAGAGAGCTTGACGCCTTGTTCGCGGGAGAACATTCCGGACATTATTATTTCCGTGATTTTTATTACTCCGATTCGGCGGCGGTTGCCGCCCTTTTGGTTATAGAACTGATGTCGGCGACAGCTATGCCCTTATCTGCCTTGGCAGGCAGGTATGGCAAATATCAAAGATCCGGGGAAATTAATTTTGAAGTCAAGGAAAAAGGAGCTGTCATTAAAAAACTAAGGGTCGCCTATGAGGGCATGGCAAGGTCAGTGGACGAGCTGGACGGACTTTCCGTCTGGTTTGATGATTGGTGGTTTAACATTCGCCCCTCAAATACGGAGAGTTTTTTGAGGCTAAACGTGGAAGCGGACAACAAAAAATTGCTTGACCAAAAGCTCTTGGAGGCAATAAGTAAGCTTGAAAAGTTTGGAGCGAAAAGAAGGTATTAGTCCCGCCATATCATGTGCTATTATGGCCTATGGCCCAGTTCCCTGCCATTTTGAGTTTTGCTGAGATTTATGATGAAGACCTGCCAGCGGTGGGGCCTTGGGCGCTAAACATAGCCAAGCTCGCAAGAGCCGGGGTCCCCGTTCCCCAAGGCTTTGTAATAACCATCGAGGCAGATCCCAAGTTTCATAAAAGAGAAATCTTTTCCGCTTATTCCCGTTTGTCCGGGCTCTTGGGTTATAGTCCGGTTTGCATCCGAACAGAAAAAGGAACCAACAAAGTCCGCGGGGAGGCCGTGGTCTTTGATGCAATACGCAGGAGCCTGCCGGCAATGGTTTATAAACCTCCCAAGGCAAAATTGCAGGGGAGGCTTTTTACTATTGACCCCGATAAAGACGATTTCAATAAAATCGCAATTGAGGCGGGCGAGAGCCTCCCGGAAGATCTGGAAGATGAGCTTTTGATATTGGCCCAGCGTATTCAGAACGTGCTCTACTTTCCACAGGAGGCAAGATGGTGCTGGGACGGAAAGCAATTTGTGATAATGGAAAGCCGGGATATCGCGGCAGGGCCGCCGGAGGGAGTTAAAAGAACAAAAAGCAAGCGCGAAGAGAATAAAAAATACAGATTTCAAGCTCTTGCCACTAAAATTTTTAGTATTACCGGGGAGAGTATTCATGCCGATGGGGCCGGGCCCTTAGACGCCGAAGAGGGGGAGATAGTGAGGCTGTGCGGGTCTTTGCACCCGAATCCCGTTATCTATGCGCCTTGTGGGCAAATTAAGCCGGAGATGATAAGCGTTATCAGGTCGGAATATAATAATTTGTGGCTTGCTATTCCTCCGGTCCACGCGCCGCATGAGCTTTCCAAGATTATCTCAATGCTCTACGAACACAGGATACTCAAAGCCGAGACGTTTAGAATTTTTGCAAGCGCGGCTCTGCCGGTAAATGCAATAGAGCCAAAAAGCTTTTTTGTTGAGGGGATAGCAGGTGTCATTGTTTATCCGGACGCTCTGGCCGAAACGCTGACGGGAACCGATGCTTTTGACAAAAGACCAAGCGTTACCGACTGGGCGGTGAGAAGAGTATTGAAAGAAGCCGGTAGAACCGGAATGATGAGCATTGTCGCTGGAACCTATCCTTCCCATAGCGAGGATTTTTTGGAAAAACTGATAAAATGGGGAGCAAGCGCGGTTTCGGTGGAAGACAAGGCGTTTTCCCGGGTACGCGAGGTCGTTGCAAGAGAGGAAAGGAGGCTTATTTATTAATGGCAAAAATTGTCAACATATGGTCAAGAGAGATTTTGGATTCCAGAGGAATGCCCACCGTCGAGACGGCTTGCCAGCTTGATAGTGGGATAATTTCGGTAGCGTCGGTTCCTTCCGGGGCCTCCCGGGCAAAGCACGAGGCGCTTGAGCTTCGGGACGAGGACAAGGCTCGTTATCACGGCAGAGGAGTTTTAAAGGCTGTTCAAAATGTTAATAAAATAATTGCTCCGAAGCTGGTGCAGGCCGGTATTGAGCCAACGGAACAACGTGGGGTTGATGAGTTTTTAATAAAGCTTGACGGCACGGAAACAAGGTCCAATCTCGGCGCAAACGCGATGCTGTCTGTGTCTATTTGCGTTCTGAAGGCCGCGGCCTCCTCGAGGGGCCTATCCGTCTATTCATGGGTCAACAGGCTCTCTGGGCAGTTTGGGTTGCAAGCCCAAGTGAAGGTTCCCACCCCGATTTTTAACATGATAAACGGGGGTCTTCACGGTGCAGGAAATCTTGATTTTCAGGAGTTTTTTGTTATCCCGGCAAGTACGAAGTCTTTTATCGACGGCCTGCGGGCGGGAGTCGAGGTTTACATGATGATAGGAGAAAGCCTTGCGAGGCGAGGCGCAATACACTCGGTTGGAGACGAAGGAGGTTATGCTCCGAATTTGTTTACCAATGCGGATGCCTTGGAGATTCTCGTCGAGGGAGCAAGACAGACGGATTATCAAATAGGGCGGGACCTTTTTTTGGGACTGGATGTGGCGGCAAACACTTTCTATGAAAACGGCAGCTACACCATTAGAGACAAATCCACCTCACTTAACGAAGACGGAATGATTGAATATTTCAAAGAGTTAAATGATTTGTACCACTTGGCGATACTAGAGGACCCACTGCATGAGGACGCATGGGGGGGTTGGCAGAAGCTTTCTCAAGCGCTCGGTGAGCAACTGCGGATAGTAGGCGATGACCTTCTTTCAACCAATCCCAAAAGAGTGGACAAGGCGATACGAACTAAGGCCTGTAATTCCATTCTTGTCAAACCCAATCAAAATGGGACAATCTCCGAAACAATGGATGTTATCAAAAAGTCCCGTATGGCCGGGTGGAAAGTTATCACCTCTCACAGATCCGGAGAGACAAATGATACTTTCATCGCGGATTTTGCAGTTGGCGTGGGCTCTGATTATGTAAAATTCGGCGCACCTGCAAGAGGAGAGCGCGTGGCCAAATACAACAGGCTAAGCGCGATTGCCGCAGAGCTTAGTTTGCGCCAAATTTCCGGATAAGCCCGACAACCTTTCCCTGTATTCGGACATTTTTTACAAATATAGGGTCCATTGCCGCATTGGCGGGCTCCAGCCTTATCCGAGTGGCCTCCTTAAAATATCGCTTGAGAGTGGCCATTCCGTTGTCCAAAAGTGCCACGACTATTTCTCCGTTTCTGGCCTCTTCTTTTTCTTCTATAACAACGTAGTCTCCATCTCGAATATGTTCCTCTATCATGCTTTCGCCTCTCACCTGTAGGACGTACACCCTTTTTTTGCCCGTCACAAACGACGGCGAAACACTCATGGAGGCGTTGGGATCCGTATAGGGCTCAATGGGAGATCCCGCGGCGATAAATCCCATAATGGGAGCATCAATGGTCCTTTCTCCAATAAACTCCCTCGTTTTGTCCACCAGATCAATACTTCTTGTTTTGCCATGTGTTCGCTCAATGAGGCCCTTGATTTCAAGCGTAGAGAGGTGCTCGTGAACCGTAGCAAGCGACGTGACGCCTATGGCATCGGCTATTTGCCGGAGCGTGGGAGATGTCCCGTTTGTTTGAATGTATTGGGATATGAAATCCAAAATTTGTCTCTGCCTTTTATAGATTATGACTGGCATGCTTTAAACATACTACTAACTTAACCCGAACGCGTCAAGGGGCAGTTTTTGCGCTTGTCCAAAACCGCCCCGAAGGTGAATTTCTAGCGACACATTGAAAAGAATACTTTCCTCCATGGAGTACTTCCCCCCCCATGTAGTATAATAAGCCAGGTAAGTGGTGAAGTTACTCCACAGGGTGCAGGGTGATGCCCTGATTGGTTCAGGGAACGGGTCCTCTTCTGTAAAAAACCCCTTAGTACTTGAAACCTCACGGGAAAATCTGTATAATACTGACCCATAGGTATGAGAAAAGAGTCATCACCCGTCCACAGAGTAGTTGGTGTTCTGGGAGTTGGCACCATCGGCTTTACCGCGGCCACTGAGACAAGGGTTGTTACGGGCCATGATGTTGCCCGGGCCATGAGCCCTGACACCACTCGCCCCACCACATTAGACATTAAACAGGAACAGCAGCAGCAAAGCGAAAATGAAATCAACGCCTTCATGGAGGTGGGCGCGCCGCTGGTCTATATACCAACGCAATTGACCAGACAAGAAGGCAGTGAATTATTTGAAAATCATGACAGAATGCTTGCAGGTAATTTTGAAAGCGAGTATCCAATTTCTCCCGAAAAAGATGAGGTTTTGGCGGGAATAAACGGAACCTTGGACATAATTTTAGCTGAACCTTGGCTTGCAGAAAGCATTATAGGGATCAACGCTTTTGTGGAGAGAGTTGAGCACAGTGGAGAGCAATATCTCATACCAACTTATCGCGTAACTTCCGAAGAGGGCGTTCCCGGCCCAAATGGGGAGACTCTTCCCAAAGACACGCTTCTCATGCCAGTGGTGGTAAACCTCCCGGACCAGCCACGGCATAGCTTTATTCTTCCCATTGAAGACAGTGACGGTGACGACAGAGAGTTCCGGGTAAGCTTCCTACCCGTTCTAATGGGAGAGCAAAACTCTCTTAGATTTGCCCCTGCACTATTTCAGAAACCACGGACCATGAGAGAAATTCCAATATCTTTTCCAGTAGTTACGGCACAAGAGAGCGCTCTTGTGACAATTAATCGCGGAGTCGTCACAAGTGAGAATGGGAGAATTAACCTTAACTTAAGAGATGAAAACGGCCAAGTAATAGGCTCTCTTTTATCTAATCAGGAATTTTTCACATACGGTGATCCGGTGACAATGAGAGGGGAGGAATTTATAGCCGTCATTACAAAAGATGGAGAGGTGGGTTTTGCCGCAAAAAGATTTGTGGA
>Ga0210057_1003654_pt1 | contig 21078 bp, 25 predicted proteins | sample CryGeyCG2114_010_2_FD_183968 | JGI IMG/M metagenome (GOLD analysis project Ga0210057, IMG submission 183968) | Groundwater microbial communities from aquifer - Crystal Geyser CG10_big_fil_rev_8/21/14_0.10 (SPAdes) (version 2) | ecosystem: Environmental > Aquatic > Deep subsurface > Groundwater ...
CGAACACACAAAGCTTGGGAGAAAGCTATTCCTGACTTTATTCATTACTACAATACTGAGAGACCGCACATGGGGCTTAACATGAAAACACCACTGGAAGTGATTACAAGCTATTGACTAGAAAACAGTTTGGCTAAAATAAGGCGATTTTGTATATAAAAAATAACCCCATCACTGATTCTTTGAAGAGTCTCAATGATGGGGCATGGTGAGCGTTACCGACGCAGGCCGAGCCGTTCGGCTGCCTGCTCGTATTCTCGCATGATGCGGGCTTGGCGCTCTTGCGGGGTTTCGCCTGTGCCTGTGCGCACTACCGGTTGTTCGACCTGTACCTCAGGCAAGGCTTGGGGACTGTATTCACCATTCAACAACGGCAGAATAGCGAATATCCAGAGCATGGAAACCACTGCCAGCCCAAGCAGGAACGCCAGGACGATCGGCAGCCAGCCTCGTTCCGTTATGATGACATGAGGCCTGTTTTGCAGATTAGCCACAATAGTTCTGATTGCCTGTTCAGATTCTTGCCGGCTTTTTGCCAAGTCCCGGCTTAGGGATTCGGCGAGATCTTGGACCGGATCTGCCTTGGCTTCAGCTTCGGGCTTCGGCGGTGCTGTCGTCCGCCGTCCCCTGAATTGTGCGAAAGGAGGCGTCGCGCCGTTTTGCGACGGCTGCGAAGAACTTTGCTCCTCCTCTTCGAATGGCGTCGCCCTGATCTGTCTCCACGGCAATGCGCTTGAGCATGTCCGCGTTTTGCTGCTGGTCATGGAGGAAGGCAGCGGCCAAAACGCCGAGTGCCTCGGAGTTGCTCTGCTGGAGGCCGAGATGCGCAACAGCTGCCTCCTCTTTGATCTGGCTCGTCTTCACGTTGGACCGGGCCAGCTCGTCGGCCAGAAGGTCGACCTCGTGCGCGCTGCGCTGCCTGCTCGCGCGCAGCTCCTGGACAATCTGTTCGTTGCCGGAGATCGCCGGAAGCATGGTGCCGTCTTCCAGCGTTTTGCGCTGGTTCGGATTCTTGCCGGCCGACTTGCCCTTCTTGGACTTGTTGCCGCGCTTGCCCTTGGATCGCGCGGGCGTTGCTCCGACGGCGGCGTTGCCATGGTCCGCACTCGACTGCGCGGGCTTGGGGGCTGTGCCATTGCCGTTGGCCGAGGCTGCGGGCAAGGGCTGGGTGCTTGCGTCCTCATTGAGTGCATCGCCCAGCACTGCGGTGAGCCTCTCCGTGAAGCTTTGCACCATCTTCTGGTTGCCTCCGTTCGCGCTTGCGAACTCGAGGTCGCGGTAGGGAAGCCTGAGCAAGGGGATATTCTCCGAGACGCCTTCCAGGATTGGGCGATCGCTGCGCGCGATTCTCGCGATCAGCTCGCGAGGAGTCTCGGTTGCCGGTCCCTGGAGCAATGTGCGGAGCTTCTCGATGAGCGCGGTGCGCTCGGGCAGGGCGAGCCCTGCTGTTGATCCGACCGAACCGTTGGGGGTGTGCACTGCTGTTGCGGACGTCATCACTGCTCTCCTTGTGAGGGGGATGGGGGAACTACATACTACCTAATATACTACGTTGTTTTTAAAAAGAAACACCTTGCCCATTTGGACAAGGTGGTATCATAACAAGTATCCGTTGTTTTGTCAATATTTTGAAGTTTTCTCAATATCTATATCCACCTGCGTCGCTTGAACCAGTAGAACATACATACCGTGCCTGTCATCATAATGGCAATAACTTTCCAAAATCCGCCGCCTGAGTTCATAAACGGCATTCCTTCAACAGTGTTCATGCCGAAGATAGCAGCCAGCAAAGTTAGCGGGAATACAATTACCGAAAAAATAGTCAGCGTTTTCATGATGTCGCTGAGGCGGAACGAAATTAAGGATTCGTTCGTTTCCTGGATGGCATCAATAGTTGCTTTATGGTTTTCTAACTGAGTCCAGAGGTCTCCAGAAAGGCTGATGATTCGTTTAAATTGGAGTTGCGTTTTTTTATCAATTGTTTTTTTACCGAAATATTCCTCCACCCGGTCTTCAAATTCTGTAAGCACATGCGCTTGCGCACGCATGGTTTTTTGTATGGCAACAATGTTGCGCTTAATAGCGAGGATCTGATTAATGAGTTCGCGTTCTCTTCCGGTGAACAGCTGGTTATCAATGGCATCAATATCCCAGGAGATATGGTTTAGCATGGGGTACAGCGAGAGGTTCAGTTTTTCGAGCGCGTCCAAAACAAATACGAGCGCAGTTGTATGTTCATATTTTTCTTTAAATTTAGGCTCATTGTCCATGCGCTGGGCAATGTCTCGGATTGCGTTGATGTCATTCTTGTGCACCCATACTGCTACTTCTTTGTTTAAAAAAATATCCAGTTCACTAATAATTACCGCTCCTGTTTTTCGGTTGTGCACGGGGAATAGAAGCACTAAAAATAGATACTTTTCATCAAAATCAATTTTTGGTCGAAGCGGAGGGCTTGCTACATCTTGCAAGTGTCCAACTTCAAAATTAAAATGATCCCGTACATACCGCAGTTCAGGTTCTTCGTTGTTTTGTAGGTTATGCCAAGCAAATTTTTTAAATTGTATTTTTTCCATACTTATTCAGTTGGTTGTTGTTCTATGTTTTGCGGCGTTTCGTCTACTGCTGGCGCAATAATAATAGGAGCGGTATCAAAAGGATCAGCAATAGGATTTTTGATTGCTCGAGTTATTTTGTACTCATGCGCTGTGCGGACCTTGTTAAAAAGAGAGATATCAATATTTTCCAAGGCAACTTCCTGCTTAAGCACTATAACCACGCGCGCTTGAATAATTGTCTGGTAGAAATCTCGGTACAAAAATACAAGCATCAGCGCCATAATGATACTAATCATTATGATCACACCAAGCCGAACCTTGTGTAGGGCATCCAAGGATGATACAGAAACAGGCGCACTCGTTTGATTTTTATGAAAAAATGGAATGTTCATAGTAATGGTTACAGTGAAGGGATGAGCCAGTAGGTGATTGCTGCTATAGTAATGTTCGCCGTTCTACTTGTTTTATTTTTTTCATCCGACCGCACCGCAACAGTCATTTCGTTGATATTAGTGTAGTAGGGAAGCGCTTCTATGTGATCGAGGAATCGCGCAAGTTGTTCCCATTCTCCTACTAGTGCGAGCGTAAATCCAAGTTCCGAAAATCGAGTTTCTGGGGTACGTTTTGGATTGCTAACAGTAATTTCAAGCGTAACGCCAAGGTTGCTTGCAATTCCTTCTATGGCAGTGATGTAGGATAGCTCTTGATTTTCTTTAAGAATGATACTGTTTAAAAATGTAGCATCATCTTTGATTGTATTGTAATTCTGCTGAACCGTTTTCAGCACTTGTCCGCGGGTATAGAGCGCTTCTAGGCGTGTGCGCTCTTCCAGTACTTGTTGGTTGATAAGCCTGATTTCTAAAAATGAGGGCACAATAACCAGCACAATAAGCGCTACCAAGAGTAGCGCAAACGCGATAGTGGAAATCATGAATCTATTTTTAAGTAATGCGTGCATGTATAGGTCTCAGTTTATTCAGGTTTATTGTTGTGTAGTGGAAGAGGATCCATAGTTGCTACTGTTAAGAGTGCCGGAAAATCGGAATATACTATTTTCTTTTTCGATAAAATTCGAAAGCGGTGATGCTAATGTTGCTACCATAGGTAGTGATTCAAGAGATTCTTTTGCAGACAAGAGGCTGTCCCGATTTTTTGCCACACCAGTGATGCGAAATGTTTTAGAATCAGCGCTTATATTTAGAAAATCAATAGTAACGCCTTCGGGAAGCGCTGTGGTGAAATCAGCAAGTAACGCGCTCCATTTAGTAAAATGTTCTTGAATGCGGGCCGTATCCTCAAGTTGGTTGTTTATGCGTTTTATTTCGTGTTGTAATGTGCTATGCCCTGGATTCACCAGTGAGTTTTCGTTTTTAAGTTCTTTTGCGTGGTTCACTAAAATGAATCGTGCCATAATAAGCAACATACCATTTAAGGCAAGTACCACCACCAGTAAGCCAACAACGTTATGCACTAAAAAGAAAGTTCGCTCACGTTGAAGAACTTTTTTGTGTATTTCTGGAATTAAATTAAGGTATGCGTATGGCATAGTTTAGAGTACATTGCTTAAACCCAATCCAATCGCAGTGGTATACGAAAGATTGAGCGCAAGATCTTCGCCTTTGAAAATGCGGATAGCCGGGTTTCCAAACGAAATAGCAGCCCCTGGAAGCTTCAGTTGAAGCTCTTCTTCAAGTCCGGGCAAAAGAGATCCACCGCCGCATAAGAGTATATTTTTTACAGCGCGGGGTCCGGAAAAGTGTTCTTGGTAGAATGCTGCGTTTTTTTGAATGGCATCTCCAAGTTCATTTACAATTGGCAGTAGTATGTTCCGTACCGAACCTTGGCCTTTTTGGGGATCAAGTCCCATGGTTTTTTTTGCCTTTTCCGCTTCTTCTATTGAAATTGAAAGCTGAGTGGCAATGGCTGCGGTTGCATCTTCACTTGCAGTGGGGATGGTGACGGTAAACTGTACGCTTCCATGGTCGTACAATCCAAAGCTTGCGCGCGTAGCGCCAATATCAACCACTGCAAGAGGCGCGTCATCTGGAAATTCTGCGGGTAGCAAGGCACGCAACATGGCTTGCGCTTCGATCTGCAAAGAAACAGGCGTAAGACCACATTGGCGTAGTGCGTTTGTGTAGCTGTCTGATGTTTTTTTAGGTATGGCTCCAACAAGCACGCTTACTTCTTTTTCTCCTTGATGTGGAACTTCGGTCCAATCAATATACATTTCTTCCATAGAGAGGGGAATGTGTCGGGGTAATTCTTCGCGAATGCGGGCTGGAAGTTCCTTTGTGGATATGTTTTCAAACGAAAGTAGTTTAATAAAAGTTTGCGTTTCCGGCAAACAAGCATGCACGTACTTAGTGGTTATTTTTTTTGGTCCGCAGGATGAAAGCAGTTGTTGTATGTGCTTATTAAGGATATCCGGCTTAAGCAGATCACCTTTATTGAACACTCCTTTTTCCACATCAACTGAACCCATGCTTTTAAGTATAATGTTATTGCCAGCACGTTTAAGATAGGCGGCTTTTAGCGATCGATCGCCGATATCAAGTCCAAACGCATCAAATGTATTAGTTAGTAGTGGCATGTTTTGAGTGTATCACGATTAATACTGTTCTTCCCAGTGGTTGATGATAAGCGGCTGGGAGGTTACTGGCGTTCCAAGCGCATCATTGATGTTTGCTTCGTCGTAGGTGACTGTGAACGGAGTCCAAGAAACTAAAAGTTGAATATTTTGCGCGATGATGCCTCCAATTACATCAAGATTAAGGTTTTGCAGGAATCCATCCTGGATCCGTAGTTCGCCAGCAGCATAGATAAGTCCTTCAAGAGAAAGCGTAACACTATACCCGCCGATAGTGATATTTTTTTTGCTGATTAAACCAGAAGGTTCTCCTGGAACTTTGTTGATAGTAAGAGTTGCAGGATTGCTCGATGAGGAATATCCGTTGCCAATAGTAATTGATCCATCTGCCACAAGCGTGCCATTGATAGTGAGGTTGTCTCCTTTTTTAATAAACGCGTTTCCTGTGACATAGGTGATGCCGTTTAATGTCAGTATCGGATAATCGTTGAGCAGTTGATTAAATTGGCCTGTGGTGTATATTTGGTCAGCTCTAGATTTGAATGAATTTTGGTCACTTGAATCAAAATCAATCTGAGGCATATCAAGCGCTGTTGGCGTAGGCGCATTGTTTTGGTCGTACATATTCGCGGCATCAAACGAAGAAGTAATGCTTATATCAATACTATTCACCGCGCGCGCGTCGTGGCTTGTTTCCCAGCTGCTAAAAAAATTTAAATCAATGTCCTCGTTGGTAAAAATATCTCCCCCCGTAACAGACATGCTACCGCCGGCCGCATAGATTTCTTCATTCGAAAATACGGCAATGTCTGCATATGGAGAATTGTTTATTGCTTTGAACACGCTCGCCTGAACCACGCGCTGAGATTGCGTGTCTTGCACGTTAATCGTGGATGTCGCGGTGATGACTGCATTGGCCACGCCTGAATTTTGTATGGTAACCGTGTAAGAACTTCCTGGAATAATAGAATCATTTCTGGTAAATGTGGTGCTCCAGGTTGGATTTGTTTCGAAATTCGTTTTATAGGCGCTGTCGTTTTCCAGCTTCCAATAAGCTTCTTGAATACCAGATTCAGCTAAATAATATGCCTGCGGAGCGGTATCAATAATTCTACTAGTGCGCACATCCTGCATAACCGCGGAAAGGTAAAAACTTACCATGATCATCATAGAAGAAAGCACAAGCAGGCTTGCAATAAGCAAAAATCCTCGATTGGTTGTATTAGAAGTTTCTTCCATAGAGCGATATTCGTGATGGGTAGCGTATTGATCCTTTTAGGAGTACCAGTTCCACGCTAATTGGATTTTGTCCGTAGTAGCCAATGCTTTCTATAAATTTACTTACCAGATCATCGGTGATAATGGATTCATCTGGCGGGTTGCCAAAGTCATCTGCTGAATCAAATGGAACCAGCACGCTTGGGTCTGAGGAAAAATGATACTGCAGAATTTGCCGTTTAAGGTCGGTTTCCGTTATGTAGTAGCGGATATATTGCAAGATACCAGTATGCCCATCTTCAAGCTTAATTTCGCTCACTGGGGGATTTTGAGGGTCGTCATTTGTTTGTGGAAGCGCGGTCGTTATTTGCTTGGCTTCGCGTATGTCGCGCGTAAGGCGTTCTAGTATGCTCCGAGATTCCTGGGTGAGCTCAGAACGGTTTTGGTTGTCTGCGAGCGAGCGTAGGGATAGCGTATAAATTCCAAGTACAAGACCAAAAAGCGTAATTCCAATGCTTATGGAAATAAGTGTTTCAAAAAGAGTAAATCCCAATTTTTTTGTTAGTATGGTTGCGTGTCTCATTTGCTTCGAATGGTTATAAGCGTGTTTGAGCTGGCGCCTCCACTAATTGGGTATGGCCATGATACGGTAACCGTGATTTTTTTAAGTCCCACATCAGTTTGTGTATCTTGCATGTTTTGATCTACTAAGGTTACTGTGGTGGTTCGCAAAAAATCATAAAAAGGGCTTACTACATCAGTATCTGCGCGCACATTCGTTTCAATTATTCCCACGCTAATATCTTCGTACGCAAGCGCCTGGAAGCTTTCTAATTTTTCTTGAGCCAGTTGGTTTGCGGTTAGTCCAAGCTGTACAACTCTGCCAGCAGATGTGCCTTGTGGGAATGCTTGCAAGAGTCCTAAAATGCCAATAGCAAGCACAGAAATCGAGATCATGATTTCTATGAGCGTAATGCCTTGGTTGTTTACTTGTTTGCAATGCATAATTAATCAGCGTGAACGTACCCAGAAGGGTTGATAGTTATAGTTTTCGTGCCTCCATCTGCAGTTTGCAGTACAATACTTCCGTTTTCACTCGGTATTCCTGCTTTATTAAATGTTACTACGTCATTGGTAAACGGCCCAACTGAAGTGAATGAAATTGATTCTGAAAGGGGATATGTTTTTTGTGTTTCTGTTGTTCCGTCAACGAGTACCAGTTCGTATTGGTTTAGTCCTTGCGTAAAATGTATGCCATAGGTTTTTTGTTCTGCAATGGTTTTCATACGCGCATTGGAAAGCTCACTACGCAATGTTTTTCCCGCAGTGTAGAGACGAATATTTGGCTGGTACTGTTTTAGGACAGCTGCGCTAATTGAAACAGTAACGCCTATAATAGCAATCACGGTAAGCAGTTCAATTAAGGTAATGCCATTACGATTGTTTTTAAAATATTCCATGTTTTGCTATATTGCATTGGTGAGCGAATACATAGGCATAATCACCGCCACAGCCATGCCTCCAACCGCGCCTCCGAGTACAAGAATTAAAATTGGTTCAATAATTGTTGGGAGGGATTCCATAGTTTGTCGGACATCTTCTTCGTAAAATTGGGCAAGCTGGCCAAGAATTTCCGCTATTTCTCCGGTTTCTTCTCCTACCTCCACCATTTGTTGAGCAACTGGCGGGTACAGTTTTTCGTATTGTGCAAGGCTTGATGCAACTGGCTCGCCTTTTTCCACAATAGAGGAGATTTCAATCAGCGATGTTTGGTACCGCACGTTTGTTACCACTCCGGCGGTAAGTTTAAAGCTTTCTACAATAGGCATATCTGTGGCAAGGAGGGCGCTTAGGGTGCGCGTAATTTTTGCGAGATTTATTTTTATTGCAATAGGCGCGATGATTGGCAGAGAAAGAATTATGCCATGCCAGAAGCGCTGGATTGGGCCGCGCCGGGTGAAGTAAATGAGCGCCGCAACTAAAAGGATTATCGCAGGAGCTAAAATTATTAAGTAGTGGTTGGTAAATCCACTGATTCCAATTAATATTTTGGTTGGCAAGGGGAGTTCTGCATTGGCTTCTTCAAAAATAGCGAGCAGCTTAGGAATCACGAATACAATCATGCCTGTACCTATCAACACCATGGCAATCATGACTGCAGTAGGGTACATCAAAGCCCCACGAACTTTTTGTTTCAGTTCGTTGGAGCGTTTGAGTTGGCTCGTAAGCTCACGTAATACGTCTTCTAGTTGGCCAGATTTTTCTCCGGCACGTATCATATTTACAAAAATTGGTGAGAAAATTTTAGGATGTCGGCCAAGCGCCGTGGCAACTGGCTCTCCTTTTTCCACCGCCCGCGTAATATATACCATGGCGCGCTGGAATTTTGGATTGCGCGACTGCAGAGTAAGTGTGCGAAATGCGCGCGAAGCAGATAAGCCGCTTTTAAGCATCACTCCGAGATTTTGTGCAAAAAAGATTTTTTCCGCTGCGGTAACACTGCGGATCACATCGCTCCATTTATCAAATTCTTGGTTAATTCCTTCTGGGTACAAAAGCTTTTTTTCGAGACGTTCAAAAGCATTCGCCGATGCGGAATTCGGCGTTTTTGCGGTTAGTTTTTGTTGGTTGAGTTGTGTTGGTACTGTGTCAGGCATACTTACTCTTTGCTTACGCGGAGAACTTCTTCGATGCTTGTAATACCTGCTTTTGCTTTTAAGAACCCATCTTCTAGAATACTAATCATGCCTTGTTTGCGGGCTTGTTCGTGGATTTCTTGAGCTGTTGAGCCCGATGAAACCAAGTGCTTCATTTCTTCCGTCATTTCAAATACTTCGTAGATGCCGATTCTTCCTTTGTAGCCCTGATTCCCGCACTTGTTGCAGCCTTTTCCTTTAAAGAATAAAATAGAGGAAATAGCCAGCTTTGCGGCTTGGTTTCCTTCCACTTTGGCAAACACATCTGCAAGCCCAGAAAGGTTTATGCCATTGTCTTTTTCGAGGCGTTCCATTTCTTTTGGGGACAAATTATAGCTTGTGAGGCAGTGTTTACATAGTTTTCGAACCAAGCGTTGCGCTAGAATCATATTTACTGTTGAGGCAACCAAGAATGGTTCAACACCCATTTCCACCAAGCGGGGCAGTGTGGTGGGCGCGTCATTCGTATGTAATGTTGAGAGCACTAAGTGCCCTGTCATGGCCGCGTTAATGGCGATGGACGCTGTTTCTGAGTCACGAATTTCACCGACCATGATAATGTTCGGATCTTGTCGTAAGAGTGCCCGAAGTCCGCGCGCGAATGTAAATTCTATTTTTGGATTTACTTGCGATTGGTTTACTTTAGGCATGCGGTACTCAATAGGATCTTCAACGGTGGAAATGTTCACTTGAGGTGTATTTAAAATATGCATCATTGTGTACAAGGTAGTTGTTTTTCCGCTTCCCGTTGGTCCCGTTACCAAAACCATGCCATGAGGTTTTGCTAAATTATTTTTTACGACAGTGAGTGCTTGCTGATTTAACCCAAGATCCTCTAAATTGAGCATCTTTTTTCCTTCATCAAGCAAACGCATTACTACTTTTTCACCATCAAACACCGGGAGAATAGATACACGGAATGAAATTTGGTATTCTTTTGTTTCAATTTTAAATCTTCCGTCCTGTGGAAGTCGGTGTTCGTCAAGCTTGAGGTTGGAAAGGATTTTAATGCGCGCCACAATGCCGTCTTGTAGTTTTTTTGGCAAGTTCATAACTTCGCGCAAAATACCATCAATACGGAACCGGATCATTACTGATTTATCTCCGGGTTCAATATGAATGTCAGAGGCTCCTTCGAAAATAGCATACTCAAGCAACGTATCAACAACACGGATTACCGGTATGTTTTGAGCCATTCCTTGTAGGTCTTCTGTTTTTTTGAAGCCATCTTTGTCTGGGAGCTCTACTGAAACTTTTGAGCCGGTTTTTTGATTAATGGATTCAAGCTCAGTTTCCAAGTTTTTGTGATAGGTTTTTGCGCTTTCAGTAATAGCTCCGGGAGTAGCTATAAAAATTTTAATGGGAAGGTTTACTTTGCGCTGGATAAACTCAATGGTTTGCACGTCGTCTGGGTCAATGACTGCGATGGAGAGCGATGTATCTGTTTTTTCGAAGGCAATAATGTGATAGGTGGTTGCAATGGGTTCTGGAATCAAAAAAAGCACATCCTGATTAATGGCTTTTTCTTTGAGGTTTACAAAAGGAAGGTTGTGGAATGTTGCAACCGCGTTGTAGAGGATTTCCTCGGTGATGGCGCCGCTTTCAATTAAATAATCATCAAGATGTTGATTTTTCTTTTCCGCCTCCGCACTGTACTGCGCAATGTGTGCAGGTTCAAGAAGATTATTTTGTTCGAGTATTTCTTTTGTTTTTTTATCGGAGAGCATTTTTGTTTGTAATCCCGAGCGAAACCTTGAGGAATCTTTAATACTTGTAACACGCAGGATTGTTTGTATTTTTTATTTTTCACTAGCCACTGTATTATACCAGAAAGGATTGATTTGGTGCAAGGGGATACTTGGGATGATACAATGCTTGATTGTACGATTCTGTTGAATGTGTTTTAATGTAGCTGATCATTCCATGCGTCACACGGCAAACATAAGGAGGCAACCATGGGACGGCACATTCGCGTAGAGCAGACACAGATGTTCGACCCGACGCTCAAATTCGACACGTCGAGAGCAAGGGACTTCTCTCTCACGCCCGCGCAGGCAGCGCACCTGGGCGAGCTCGCTGCTTTTAGGAGGATGTCCGAGAGGACGGATTTCATATGGGGAATACCCCGCAACAAGCCTCTCTAAGATACCCACCTCAAAGTGGAGTGTCGCCACAGCGCCGGTTTCGACTTTTCTAGGGTTGGACCGGTGCTTTTCTTTTTGTGCGTTTTTGGTATACTATACGCATGGTACATCAGGTAAAAATTACTAAAGCGCGGCCAAAGGAAGCAATGATCAAGTTCCCACTATCCGCATTACGGAATCTTTCCAGCTCCAAGCGAGGCACTATTGTGGTTGAAATTTCCATGGACGATGTCGCGCGCGTGAACGAACCCGAGACCATAGATGAAATCATCAATGAAGCGCGGCTTGATTACGCGGCCGGGAATTATACCGCGCACAAGACCGCGAAGGGTTTGATTGCCGCGCTTGACGCGTAGGTATGCGCGTGAATCTTTCGCCGCGGTTTAAGCGCGCATACAAGAAGTTGCCGCGGCATATACAGGAGGATTTTAAAGAAACGATTACGGTGTTTATTGGGAACCCGCGCCATCCGAGCCTGAAAACACACAAACTCAAAGGTACGTATCAGGAGTGTCTCGCGTTCAGGCTTGCGGAGGGGTACCGGGTTCTTTTTGAATTCGTGGCGCCGAACGAAGCCAATTTATTGGATGTTGGGTCGCATGATATTTATAAAAATAGATACTAGTATGTCACTCAAATATTCAGAACCAATGCCCATAAAGTCTTCGGTGCTTGATTTTACATTACCTGCGGCACAGGGCGGAGCAACCTCCATCTATAGGGTGCTCCATTAAGTGGAAGGAATAATCTTGTTCCGGAGGGTGATTTGTGATATGCTCATATCGATATGGAAAAAGCAGACAAAAAAGATTTGAATCGGCCCGTGACATACGGAGAATTCACTGAATTTGCCGGTTTTGTGAGTGAGAATGTGGCAATGAAGTCGGACGTGGATAAGCGATTCGATAGCATAGAAGGCAATCTTGCGAATTTTAAGAGTGAGATTCTTACTGCTGTGGACAAGGTTTTAAAAGAGGTTACCACCAAGCGCGAGGAAGATGCCGCGCACACTATCAACCACCGGGATATCACCGACGACATTCAAGATCTCAAAAAACGGACCACGCGCATGGAGGCGCATGCGGGCATCCGCTAATCCGCAGTTCGGCATCTTTTCAATTCTCCTTAGCCGTTAGCATTACTTGCGCAGGCCAGTATGATGGGTTATCATACTGTTTTATGATTCAATCAACTCTAAAAAAACTAGGCAGGCCAAAGCAGTCGCCTGTAGCAGTATCAGTAAAACGCTCCACAACCGGGCTTGGATTGTTTACGGAAGAGCCCATTAAACGGCGGCAGTTTGTAATTGAATACAAAGGCCGCGTTCTTGCGGACGCAAAAGCGCAGGAGCTCAATACTAAATATTTGTTTGTGATAAACCGCAATTGGACCATAGATGGCAGTTCGCGCCGCAACACAGCGCGGTACATTAACCATTCCTGTAAGCCAAATTGCGAGCCGGAAATATATGGCCATCAGATTAAGATTTACGCCCGGCGCAACATCAAACAAGGGGAAGAGCTTACCTATGACTATGGCAAGGAGTATTGGGATGGGTACATTAAGCCACAGGGGTGTCGGTGCGCTACGTGCTTGGCACGTCCCTAGTCATACCGAAGAATCGTTGCACTATAGATTGGCTTACCTTGTTATTTTTTGCTATGATAAACTATCCACGGTTATTATTAATATATCCCTATGGAAGAACAAGAAACAAGAGAAAAGAGCACACCAAAGCGTTCAGAAGGCAATGGTTCGTTACGCAAGGCGATTATTGTGTTTGTTACTACGTTGGTAGTGTTGGCAGGAGGCGGGTTTGGCGCATTTCGCGCTGGATTACTAGATAGTTTATTCGCCAACAATAGTGGCAATGAAAACGCTCAAAGCGATAGTGTTGCCATAGTAAACAACGAGAACATTATGCGCGCGAATTTTGAAGATCGCTTGGCGCAGGAAACCGCACAATATCAACAGCAGGGCATTGACGTAACTACTCCAGAAAATATCCAGCAGATACAAAATCAAGTCATGCAAACCATGGTCAATGAAATGCTTCTTGTGCAGAACGCGAATGCTGTAGGTATTACTCCAACAGAAAGCGAAATTAACGATCGATACAGTTCAATTGCCGAACAATACGGCGGCATGGACAAGCTATCTGAGATACTTAACCAACAGGGTATTGCACAGGATCAGGTGCAATCAGACATTAGGCGGCAGCTTACTATTGAGCACTACCTTGCAACGCAAGTAGATACTTCTGGCGTAACGGTTTCCGATGAAGAAGCGCGCGCAACCTACGATCAAGCAATTATAAGACAAACAGATGTTCCTCCCTACGAAGAAGTTGTAGAGAACATTAAACAACAGGTGCAGCAGCGTAAACAAGATCAGCTAGTTTCAGATTTTATTTTGATGTTGCGAGAAAAGAGCGCTATTGAAGTGCTGCTCTAACAGGTATTTTAAATTAGGTCTAGCAATAAACAGCTCGCCGATTCGGCGGGCTGTTTATTTTTTTGAATAGACTTTTGAGCCAAAATGTTGTATGCTAGATACATGCTGATGCAGAACATTAAGCAGAATGTGCTTGAATATTTACTCATTGGAGCCACTGTTTTGGTGCTTGGGATTATTTTATTTGTCGCAGTGTGGCGATTCGGAGTTTCTGAAGATTTTATGCCATTGCATTATACTATTTACTTTGGATTTAACAGGTTCGGGCCGAAATATGATTTATTTTTATTCCCAACTCTTGGCGGCGTTCTGTTTGCGGTGAATGTTGTAGTAAGTAACATTGTGTTTTTGAGGAATAAGCTTTGGCACGCATTATTTCTTGGACTTACCTTCGTAATGGAAGTAATGCTCTTAGTTTCTTTAGTATTAGCCGTACTTAAAGGCTTATCATAAATACCTATGGATTCTGCTTTATTGTTTCCGGTGATTAAAATATTCATTTTAGCAACACTGGCCTTTGCTAGTGCGTTTGCCATGACCCCGATCCTCACGCATTTTTTGTATAAGTATAAGTTAGGCAAGCCTATTCGCGATGGTTCGTCTGCTCCGGTGTTTGCAAAGATGCACAAAAAAAAGGAAGGCACTCCCACCATGGGAGGAATTTTGATTTGGGTAACCGTGCTTGCGATCGTGGTGTTATTTTTTTATATTGAGAAATTTTTCCCCGATTCAAGCCTTGCGCGTTTTAATTTTTTAGATCGCGGAGAAACGCTTTTGCCACTTGGCGCCTTAATTGCCTCCTCGCTTGTAGGATTAGCAGATGATTGGCTTAACATTCGTGCTTCAGGCATGTTTCGCGGCGGGCTTGCGGTGTGGCACCGCTTAATTGTGTACACCTTAATTGCGCTCGCAGGCGCCTGGTGGTTTTTTTATAAGCTTGAATGGGATCTTCTCCATATTCCATTTGTTGGTAATTTTGAAGTAGGTTGGTGGTACATCCCTCTATTCATTTTTATCATTGTGGGAACTGCTTTTTCTGTAAATGAGGCTGATGGTTTAGATGGTTTGGCTGGTGGATTATTGCTGGCATCATTCGGAGCATTTGGAACGATGGCATTTATTTCGGGCAGGTTTGAACTTGCCACGTTTTGTGCGGTTATCGTGGGAAGCTTGCTCGCTTTTTTGTGGTTTAACATCAACCCAGCGCGATTTTTTATGGGAGACACCGGCGCCATGGGTTTGGGGGTTACACTTGGCATTGTTGCCATGATGACCAACACTGCCTTGTTTTTGCCGGTAGTGGGCTTGTTGTTTGTTATTGAATCCGGGAGTGTGATAGTGCAGATGACTTCCAAAAAACTTTTTAGGCGCAAGATTTTTATTTCAACTCCAATACACCACCATTTTGAAGCGATCGGGTGGAGCGAGCCGAAAATTGTGATGCGGTTTTGGGTGATCTCCGCAGTTACGGCTGTTCTTGGAATCATTCTATTTTTGATTGACCGTGCAGTATGATTGAAATTAAAGGGAAAAAGATATTACTCTTAGGGCTTGGCTTGCATGGCGGAGGAGTTGCTACGGCACGTTGGCTCCATAAGCATGGCGCACAGATTATTGTGTCTGATGTGCGGAAGAAAAAATTACTCGAGCCTTCTCTTGTGTTACTTTCTAAACATGGTGGCGTGCAGTACGTGCTAGGCAAGCACCGGGATCGTGATGTGAAGTGGGCGGATTATGTTGTATATAACCCAGGCGTGCCAAAAGAATCCACATATCTTCAGCTTGCGCGCAGGCTGAACAAGCCCGTGTACAACGAAGCTAGTTTGTTTTTTGATCGGTGCCGCGCGCCTATTATTGCGGTAACCGGCACAAGAGGAAAATCAACTACCGCTGCCTTGATTGCCTCCATGTGCAAGCAAAAAAATCCTCGGACTATTCTTGCCGGCAACATCAAAACCGCGTTTATGTTGGATGTTTTGGATCGTGCTACTAAACACCATCTTGTGGTACTTGAACTTTCCAGCTGGCAGTTAGAGGGATTGAATATTGTGCGAGCGGCGCCTCCTATTGCGGTCATTACCAATTTATATCCAGATCATTTAAATCGGTACCGTAATCTAGCGCACTACTATACATCAAAAAAAGAAATTTTTCGGCATCAGCGCCAAGAAAATTTTTTAGTGTTACCTAACAACGATACGCTTCTTTCTCAGTGGCACAAAGAAGCCTCCTCGCATGTGCTGTTTTTTTCCAAACAAATGCAAAAAGAGGATGGCGTGTTTGTGAAGGCTGGGCGCATTATTTCAAATAGTAAAGGTAAGCAGGTTGTGGTTGCTTCTGTGAAGGATATCGCGCTTTTTGGAGAACATAATTTAGAAAATTCCCTTGCCGCGATTGCCGCGGCAAGAATATACGGCGTATCATCCTCTGGGATTAAGGCCGCCCTTAAAAAACCAATGATACTTTCTGGCAGGCAAGAGATTATTAAAGAAAAAAATGGCATTACGTTTGTGAATGATACGACTGCGACTACGCCAGAGGCGGGTATTGCCGGTCTTAAGCGGTTTTCTTTGTCTGCTTCTGGAAGAGTGAGTAAAAAAAAGAATATTATTCTTATTGCTGGAGGCGCCGATAAAAAGCTTCTGTTTGGTGAATGGGCTTCTGCGGCAAAAAAATATTGTAAGCGCGTCTATTTGCTTTCTGGAGATGCGAGCAAAAAACAAAAAATTGCCTTAGCTGGGTTCAAGCATGTTGATGCTTTCCATACTGATTTAGATGTACTCCTTAAAAAAGTTTTTTTAGAAGCACAGCGCGGCGATATTATTCTTTTTTCTCCATCTGCCGCGAGTTTTAATGTGTGGCTCCATGAGTTTGATCGTGGAGATAATTTTGTAAGGGCAGTATCCTCATTATGAGCGCTTTTAGGCTTCATACATCAGAATCCCGCAACCATATTGATGTAGCATTGCTTATTATAAGCGTGCTTATTTTAATAGGTGGCATGGTTATGCTTTTTTCCGCATCTGTTGCTGTTGGAATTGAGCGGTTTGGTGATGCGAATTTTTTTATTAAACGCCAGTTGATGTGGTTGGCTATTGGATTGGTTGCGGGATATATCGGATACAAAGTTGATTATCATTATTGGCAGAAGTGGTCCTTGTTTATTTTACTTGGATCTATTCTTTTGTTGGTGACTGTTTTCATTCCGGGAATTGGCGCAGGCGGCAATGGTGCACAGCGCTGGGTTAACCTTGGGATAGCTTCATTTCAGCCGAGTGAGTTTGTAAAGTTGTCTTTGGTTGTATATCTCGCAGCATGGCTTTCTGAGCGTGGGCATCAGGCCATACAGGATTTCAAAACCGGGCTTATACCTATTGTTGCGGTGCTTGCGGTTATTGGATTCCTTATTCTTAAGCAACCAGATTTAGGAACCCTTATTATTATTGCTCTAATTGCAATTGGCATGTATTTTATAGGCGGGGCACATACCAATCATTTAATAGGGCTTGTTGGTATTGGAGCTGCTATTGCTGCTGCAGCAATAGCACTTGCGCCCTATCGCATGGCGCGGTTTACCTCTTTTTTAAATCCTAGCGCAGATCCACAGGGAACAGGATACCATATCACTCAGTCGTTGATTGCGGTTGGGTCTGGTGGATTTTTTGGGCTCGGGCTCGGGCATTCGCGCCAAAAGTTTTTATACCTCCCGGAAGTTACTGGCGATTCCATATTTGCGGTGATTGCAGAAGAGCTTGGATTTATGGGAAGTATCACCGTGATTGCCTTGTTTTTATTATTTTTTTGGCGTAGCATCCATATCGCCCGGCGCGCCCCAGATGCGTTTGGAAAATTAATGGCTGCTGGCATTGGCAGTTGGATTGTATTGCAGGCATTTATTAATATCGGAGCCATGCTCGGCGTTTTGCCATTAACGGGGGTAACGCTTCCTTTGGTTTCTTATGGCGGAAGCTCTTTGATCGTAACGCTTGTGGCAATTGGGATTTTATTAAATATTTCTAAAACAAGCAGGGCTTGATATTTCAACTCTATCTAACTATGAAAATTCTTTTAACCGGCGGAGGGACACTGGGAAGCGCAAGCCCGCTGTTTGCAGTGTATGAGGAGGCAAAAAAACAGCATAAAAATTGGGAATGGTTTTGGGTTGGAACTAAGAATGGAGTAGAAAAGCACTTTATTGAATCCTTGGGATTGAATTACGAATGGATTCCGAGCGTAAAATTGCGGAGGTACTTTTCTTTACATATTCTGATTGACCCTTTCTTTTTTATTGCAGCGTTTTTGCGGAGCCTGCTGATTATTATGACTATCAAGCCAGATGTGGTGGTTGGCGCTGGCTCGTTCGTGAGCGTGCCTGTTTCGTGGGCTGCAAAACTTTTTGGCAAAAAAATTATTATCCACCAGCAGGATATCAGGCCAACGCTTTCCAATAAGATGGTTGCGCCAATTGCAAATAAAATTACCGTCAGCTTTAAAAAATCCCTTGATGATTTTTCTAAGAAAAAAACACAATGGATCGGCAATCCGGTCCGGGACGAAGTTCTCCGCGGCGAATCAAATCGCGCCAAAAAAAAGTTTGAGATTAATTCCAGCCTCCCCACAATTTTGGTAACCGGCGGTTCTAGTGGCTCGGAAGCTATCAATACATGGGTGTGGCAGTATTTGAAATCATTGTGTGAAGGCGCTAATCTTATTCATCTTACCGGGTTGGGAAAATCAGACCCAGCGCATGCGCATGTGCACTATCATCAACTTGAGTTCTTGGAAAAAGAAATGCCAGATGTTTTGGCTCTTGCGGATATTGTAGTGAGCCGAGCCGGCATTTCTATTATTACCGAGTTTTCGGCGCTTCAAAAAACTGTTATTTTAATTCCAATGCCACATACGCATCAAGAGAATAATGCGTTTTATTGCGCCAATGAACATGCTAGTTTTGCGTACCGCCAAGATCAGCTTGATGAGCGAGTGGTACGGAGGATTCATGAGTTATTACATTCACCAGATGAACGCAAAAAACTTTCAAGCGCCATGGGTATGCTCATGAAACAAGGCGGCGCCAGAGAAATGGTTCACATTATAGAGAGTTTAAAATCCAAATGACAAAATTCAAAGCTCAAATGAATATCAAACAGTACAATCACGTCTATCTTATTGGCGCGGGCGGCATTAGTGTCTCTGCGATTGCTAAATTGTTATTGCATCATGGCGTTAGTGTTTCTGGTTTTGATTTAGCAAAAAGCGATATAACAGACGAGCTTTCCGATTTGGGCGCAATGATTAGTATTGCTGATACACACGCAGAGATTCCTATGGGCGTTGATCTGCTTGTGTATTCAGAGGCAGTGCCTGAAAATGATGCGCTTAGGAAGCAGGCAGTTGCGCGCGACATTACCCAAATAAAAGCTGCGGGGTTTTGGGGCAAGTTTAGCGCCAATAAAAAAGTCATTGCAATTTCTGGAACCAACGGAAAATCAACTACTACCGCAATGATTGGCTTGATTCTTGAAAACGCGGGGTACGATCCAACAGTGGTGGTCGGCACGCGCGTTTTGGCGTGGGATTCCAATATCCGTATTGGAAAATCCGACTGGTTGGTGATAGAAGCAGATGAATATGCCGCAAAGATGCTTGCATACAAGCCACAGGTAGCTGTTATTACTAATATCAGCGCAGACCATTTGGATTATTACAAGGATCTTGATGATATTATTCAGCATTTTCAAAAATGGCTGAATGCTATGCCCCAGCATGGCACCGTTGTTTTAAACAAGGATGATGTGGCAAGCAAAAAACTTGTTGCGCCCAAACAAACTATTCGTTTGTTTGCACTTAAAGGAAGCTCAGATGTGCGCGCAGCAGGAATGACAGAGACCTCTAACCAAAGCGGATGGGTTGGAAATTTGAATTTTAATATCGTTGATACCGACAAAGACTGGGGATACGTTAAAATGAATGTTCCTGGAATGCACGCTATCGCAAACGCAGTTGCGGCCGCAGTTGCGGCGGATTCAGTTGGCGTTCCGCATAAAAAAATTATTAAGGCATTATCTAATTTTAGTGGAACATGGCGCAGGTTCGAAATGGTGGGGGAATACCATGGAGCGTTAGTTGTTTCGGATTATGCTCACCATCCCGATGGCATTCGCGCTACACTTGCTGCGGCGCGCGGCTGGTATCCATTCCATCGGATTATCGTTCTGTTTCAGCCGCATCATCATAATCGCACCAAAAATTTGTTCAATGAGTTTGCCGCGTCGTTTGGCCGCGCGGACGAGGTTATTATTAGTGAGATTTACGATGTGTCTGGACGCGAGGATGTTGGTGATCAAGATGTGTCCTCGAAAGATTTGGTTGCGGCTATTAAAAAATTCGGAGTCGCACCTGTTTCCTATGCGTCTGATGTAGCCCAAGCCGAAGCAATGCTCAAAGAAAAAATAAAACCCGAAGACGTGGTTATTATTATGGGAGCAGGGGATGTTGATAGGGTTGCGAGAAATTTAATCAAATAACATGGCACAAAAACAGTTTGCTGGAGCAAAAAAACACGCAACATCGCTTTTGTGGAATGTGGAGCAGTATTTTATTCGTTCCATAACTCCGCACGCGCCGCAATTTTTAGGCACGCGCCGCTTAACTATGTGTACGCTTCTTTGGAGTGCTTTAGTTTTGTATTTCAGCTGGCGCGCGCAGGAAAACATTCTTTGGTTGTGGGGTGCATCTGGAATGCTTTTGGCTCAGTACCTAACAGACATACTCGATGGCGCGGTCGGCCGACATCGCAACGAAGGCTTTGTGCGATGGGGATTTTATATGGACCATGTTTTAGATTTTGTGCTCGCTATTTCGGTGTTTATCGGCTATAGCTTTTTAGTTGGTTCGTCATATGTGGTTGTGCTTTTTATTTTTTTTGCGATATTTGCCATAATTCCCGCAAGCATGTTTCTTTCGTTTTCCGGTTATAATGCATTTAAAATCGGCTCCTTAGGATTTGGCCCAACAGAGTACCGATTGATTATTATATTTTTAAACGCTGCAATCATTTATTTTGGAGTTTCTGCATTTGAGACTGTGTTGCCATATCTGATTGTGTTGCTTGCTTTGTATGTATGCATTCTTGTATACCAAACACAAAAAGATATGTCTAATATGGATATAGTAGCTAAACGCTAACTAACCTACGTATTAAAGCATAGCAATAACTAGCAAAGGCCTTCTGCTAAATGGTGGTTTCTCAATGATTTTTGGGTTATACCCATCCTTTGGCCGCAAGCCCTGTTTTCTAGTCAATAGCTTGTAATCACTTCCAGTGGTGTTTTCATGTTAAGCCCCATGTGCGGTCTCTCAGTATTGTAGTAATGAATAAAGTCAGGAATAGCTTTCTCCCAAGCTTTGTGTGTTCG
>Ga0210057_1003656_pt1 | contig 21068 bp, 23 predicted proteins | sample CryGeyCG2114_010_2_FD_183968 | JGI IMG/M metagenome (GOLD analysis project Ga0210057, IMG submission 183968) | Groundwater microbial communities from aquifer - Crystal Geyser CG10_big_fil_rev_8/21/14_0.10 (SPAdes) (version 2) | ecosystem: Environmental > Aquatic > Deep subsurface > Groundwater ...
AGGAAAAATACCGATTGATCTTCCTTATTAAAGATGAGGGGGTACAATAATATCGGATTTATCATATGTCCGAGTTAATAAATAAGATTGTTCAGACGGCTGTTTGGCCTTTTGTGATTTTTTTGTTTGCTTTGTCGGCTCTGATTTTTATTTACGGATTGGTGGAGTTTATGGCGAACGCTGATAATCCGGAAAAAAAAGAAAAGGGAAAGAAAAATATAATCTGGGGAATTATAGGGCTGTTTATAATGTTTTCTGTTTATGGGATTATTCAAATCTTACAAAGTTTTATATCTTCTGTTGATTAGTTTGTTGGTTTTGCCTTTTGCGGCTTCAGCCGATATCAGCGTTGAAGGGGTTTTTCAAAAAGGCACGGAGCTTGCGGGAAGTATAATTATTTTTTTGGAAGTTTTGGCGGTGGCCGTGTTTTTGTGGGGTATTGTGAAGTATATCTCTGCTTCGGGTAACCCGGAAAAAAGAAAGCAGGCAAAAGACTTGATTATTTACGGCCTTATCGGGATGTTTGTTTTGGTTTCTTTTATTGGAATTATTTATATTCTGCAAAATACTATTTTTGAAGGTCCTCCTCCTATGCAGTATACTCCTCCGGACGCGCCAGTTATTCCTCCAAAATAAAGATGATTCCAGAAAATTTATTTACAAAAAACCACCTCCGTATGTATGGCGGAGGTGGTTTTTTGTTGGCGCCTTAGGTATTATTTTGTTCTACAATTATATTTTGTCCTACAGCCATGACATATTTTCTCTAATTCGTATATAGTATAAGTTATGCGGTCGTCACTAGTTATAGTATATACGGCTTAAGAAAGTCATTGTGTAATTTTTGTACCGTTTAAGGTGATGAATGAACATATCATGGTATGTTCATTGGTGTGTTCATAATTTGAGCGTAAGTGAAAGTTTATGCGGGTGACGGGGCTCGAACCCGTACTTTCCACCTTGGCAAGGTGGCGTGTTAGCCAATTACACCACACCCGCTTTACCCCGCTGAGGCGGGGAATATGCCGAGGACAGGATTTGAACCTGCAAGCCGTTAGGCACATGGTCCTAAACCATGCGTGTTTGCCGATTTCACCACCTCGGCAATTATGCTCGGGGCGGGATTTGAACCCGCATCCCTTGCGGGACACGATTTTAAGTCGTGCGCGTATACCAATTCCGCCACCCGAGCAATGGTTTAAGGGAGGCCTGGGGGGGAATTGAACCCCCGTGTAAGGGTTTTGCAGACCCTTGCCTTACCACTTGGCTACCAGGCCGTGTTTATTTGTTAAGCAACTCTTCAATGCGTAATCTGTTTTTTTCTCCTTTGTCTATTTCTAAATTAACGTTAGGTAAAAATTTCATTCTTGTTTTTGAAGCTAAATGCTTCTTTAACCCACTTTTTTGCTTTTCAAGAATTTTTAATATGTTATTTTCTTCTTTTTCCGGATAAATACTTACGAAAACTTTAACATTTTTCAAGTTTTCTGAAAACTCAATATGTGTGACGGTGATTAAGCAATCTTTAATATTTGCGCGCTGTAAAAATACTGAAATCAATTTTTGAAATAGCGACTGAAGCCTTTCTTTTTTATGATTGTTCATGAATAAATTTCCAGAGTGTCTTTCGGCGCCAGATTGACTTTTGTTTGAAGCAGCGCGCCGAATTGCTGTCCTTCCGGCACTTCTTCCGTTTTGCTTTTGTTGTGCCGGACCTCTAAGATTTCTCCTCCGCCCAAAAGAAATTCTCTCCTGTATATTTTAACTTTTTTTCCGGCCGTTATCTTCCCGATTTTAACTTCTCCGCCGATTATTTTTTTGTTTTTTTCATCGCGGAATATTTTAATTATGCCGGCTTTGCCGATAATTTCTTCTTTTTCCTCTTTTGGTGTCCTTTTTTCAATTTCTTCCTTTATCCAGTCTTCGGCTTTATATATTATGTTAAAGATTTTAATTTGAATTTCAAAACGTTCAGCCAGCATCTTGGCATTTGATGAAGCGTTTACGTTGAACCCGATGATTATTGAGTTTTCGCTGCCGGACGCAAGTTTCGCGTCGTCTTCGGTTATGTCTCCTGCTTTGGCGCGAACAATTTTTAAACATACTTTTTTTGTCTCCGCTTTTTTAAGTTGTTGCACAAGCGCGTCGACAGAACCTTTCGCGTCGGCTTTTATTAGAAGCGGTATTATTACTTTATTTTTGTCATTTTCATCTTTATCCACCAACACCCGGTGTCGCTGGATTTGTGTCTTTGTTGTCTCGGCGTCTTTTTTTGAGGAGAAAGATTCAAATTTAAAGCCACTTTCCGGTGTTTCGTTGAAACCTGTTATTTTGACAGGGGAAGAAGCGCCGGCTTCTTTGAGCGGTTCTCCTAAAAAGTTTTCAAGGATTCTTACCGGCGCAGTTGCGTTTTTTGCGACGATACGCATTCCTTTTTTTAATTTTCCGTTTTGAATAATTAAAGTGGCAGCAATACCTCTTTTTTTATCCAGATATGATTCTAGCACATAGCCTGATGCGTTGGCATTTGGGTCAGTCTTTAAATCTTCCAGTTCCGCAATTAGGTTTACCATTTCTAAGAGCTCGTTCACTCCATTGCCTGTTTTGGCGGAAATATTTACGCAAGGTATCTTTCCGCCCCATTCTTCTATTTGAATTCCTTTTTCAGAAAGTTCCTTTTTGATTTTGTCAGGCGCGGCGTTTTCTTTGTCTATTTTGTTTATGGCTATTATGTACGGTATGCCTGTTTTTTGAATGGCCTGTATGGATTCTTCAGTCTGCGTTTTTACTCCGTCGTCCGCGGCCACCACAAGAACGGCGATGTCGGCAATTTTTGCCCCATGTTTTCTTATTTGGGAAAATGCTTCGTGGCCCGGCGTATCCAAAAAAGTGATTTTTGTATTTTTCTCGCCACGATTCGCGGGCGAAGCGGGTACTTCTATTTCGTATGCTCCCACATGCTGTGTGATGCCTCCTGTTTCGCTTTCGGTAACTTTTGTTTTTCTTATGTAATCCAAAAGCGTGGTTTTTCCATGGTCAATATGGCCCATTACAACTACGATAGGGGGACGGGGAGTAAGATTTTCTTTATTTTGTTTTTCGGATTTGGTGGACATTTTTCTTTCAATTTTGAATTTCCAATTTTGAATTTTGAATCAATTTTTAATTTTTTAATGATGAAACAATTTTCCCGAAAATCAAAGTTAATTCCTGACACTCCTTCCACGTTTTTCTGGTACTATCTTTTTGTTCTGGCGCGCAATGAGAAATCATCCTTAACCAGTGTTTGGTTTCTTGTGCTTCTTTTTTGCAGATATATATTTTATTTCTGAAATCCTTCTTGGAACTTGCGGCATTTGCTTCCATATAATTTGCTCCCACGCTAGTCTCAGACCTTGCTAGCTGGTTTATAATTGGTCTAGTTATTGCGTCTTGTTTTATTGTTTTACACAATAGAATGATGTTTTCTCCGAATTTGGCGGTTCTTTCTTCCAAATCATATTTATTATTGATTTTTAATTCAGTCATTTAAAATTTATTCGAAATTCGAAATTCAAAACTTAAAATTACTCTTTTGTAGTTTACTACAAAAGAGGCCAGTTGACAAGTTTTTGGTTTTGTGCATAATATTACTTAACAAAGACTTGGTCTTTGAAATTTAAAAAAGGAGGTGAATAAAGAGTTTTTGGGTAACCCCGGGCTTTGTCCGGGAAAATATTCTAAAAATTTTGCCCGCCGTTGTCCTTTGGACTTTGGCGAGGCGAAGGAGAATTTAAGATGAGAGAAATAGGAAATCTGGGGGCAAAGATTCTTGAGGCCCAGGAGAAAAAGGCGGATAAGGAGGCCAAGAAGGATCCTTTTCGCGTTGAGACCTCGCTTGAGGAATTGGATGCGAAGTTGGAGGATCCGGAGGAGGCCAAAAAGAGAGCCGAGGCCGAAGCGGTCAGGCAGGCGGACATCGCGGCCAAAGCCGGTGAGTTTGCTCAAACCATCTTCCCGGTCATGGCTGGGTTGGTGGAGCGCCGGGAAAAGTCCCGTGGCATCTCGGACAAAAATGTTCGGGAGTGCGACGCGCATATCGAGTTGTACATCGGGCGACCCGTGCCGGCCGGCGCGATTGCGGCCACCGCTTATGTTTTGGCTGCGATCAAAGCGAAGGGTGGCGTGAGGGATTCGGAGCGACTCGTTGACGACCTGCTTGAGCGCGGGTTGGTTAAGGAGGCGTTTGACGGCCCCATCAGCCGTGGCAAGGGCCGTTTCTCTTTGGCATTTCAGCCAATGGAGCAGCATCGTGCCGTCCTGCTTCAGGCCCTGCGTGAGCGTTTTGGCGAAGCCGAGCGTGAGGCAAGGCAGAAATACGGTCAGGCGGTCCGCGACTTGCTAGCCACCGACGAATTGACCATCTGGGAGCTCTTTCCTGGTAAGAAAGCCGGACGCTGGGCTTACTTTTGTCCTTTTGCGTCTGAACCCGTCGAGTTTGTTAAAGACGGGAAAAAGCAGAAAGGCGAACGCAAGCGTTTCCCTGGCCCCATGGCCGGTGAGACCGACGGTAGCCGGATTACCTTCAACACCGGACTGGGCGGAGCTGAAAAGCACGTTCAGGCGGTGCATGAGGGCGGCTACTTTTTGACCGTGGAAGCTTTAAGAGATCCGGAGTGGCGGCCGAGATACGACGACCGGGATCTAAATGTCCTGATTCCCGTTCACCGTCGTCTCTGGGACGTTAAACGCCAGTTGGAATCCCAAGGTCAAGGCCCGGACGCTGAAAAGGCCGTGGCAGATTTGGCCAGCAAGGGTCAGGTCAAGCCAGAAACCTTTTTTGGCGACAACAAGCCGAGGGAAACCCTCATCGTCTTTGAGGGGGCGTGGAAGGTCTATTCAAGGGATGGCGCCATGAGAGACGGGGATAAGCGCTACAGCCCCGTCTACAACGTGGCCGCAGTTTTGTCTCGAGACAAAGATGGCACGATCTTCTGGAAAAAGGCCGTTCCTCATCTCAAGGCGGCCTTCAGGGATGCCATCGGCAAGTTCCTCGAGGCTGATGAGAAAGGCAAAAAGGTAGTCTTCGGACTACCCATGGCCTTGTACAGCTGGGCCAAGCGGAAATACGGCCCGGCAGGAGAATAGCCTCTAACCTCCGCACAAAGCGGAGAACAAGCCTGTATCGTAATGGTACGGGCTTGACTTTTTTATAACCCTGTGATATTCTGTCTTTTAGAATTTGTGAGGTTATTTTATATGTTATATAGTAAATTTGTTTTTTGAAAACTAGAAAGGAGACTAAAAGTGGAAATGCCTATTGCGGAAAAGGTGTGGAGATTTTTACGGCGAGACAGGGAAATTGCGCCTTCGGGTTGTGTTGAAAAGAAGGAAGAAAGAAAAAAGGTTATCGTCTTGATTGATTTTGAGAATTTAGCAGAAAATTCCAAGTACGACCCTGAACAGAAACGATTGGGTTGGTTTTTGGATTACCTGTCGTTTCAGGAGAAAAAAGATATTATTTTTTTTGAGGTGTTCACGCCCAGTTCTCGCGCTTCCAATGCGGAAAGTGTAGTATTCGCATTGTATAGCGCGAACATTATCCACATGCCTCTTGCGGCAGTGGTTCATAAGTGCCCCCGGAATCTTGTGACAAGGTTTCGGCAGGTAAATGAAAGTGGCAAGAGAGAACTTCGGGGCGAATTGAAAGAAGTTGACCGGGTTGATTCTCGGATGATTGCTCGAGGCAAAGCGTTTACCGACCACCTTAAGGATTTGACGGAAATCATTATTGTTTCCAATGATGGTGATTTTCGGGAATTGCGGAACTACACCCACTCACATGGTGTGCGTTTCCGGCTTTATCCGCCCTCCGAAGCATTTTCTCAAGATTATTTGAAAATGTACAACGGCGAAAAAGAAGTTTTTCTTTTGAAGGAAGATGAAGGAGGTGAAAAAGAATGAATAATAGAAGCGATAGATTTTTTTCTTTAGTGCCAGGGTTGGGAATTGCCTTACAGTCAAATTTCCCGCCCGAGGAGCCGGTAGGAATATTTTTGAAAAAGGCGATTCCGCCTCTGGCCATCAATCAAGAGAAAGGTCAGATTTTTCATCCAGCTGTCGTACAGCCGATTGATGAAAAACAAATTCTGGTTTTCTTTTCTCTTGTCACTAACAGCAAGGAAAACTTTAGAAAGCTGGTTTTTTTTTCCAAACATCGCGCCATCGCGGCCCGCTTTGGGGAAGTTGAACCGTTCGGGTTTGACAAGACCAGACCGGGTCCGCAATACACCGGCCGGGATTATTTGTCTTTGCGCTTCCCCGGCCCAACTGGAAAGTTTGCCACTGTTTATTTCAAAATCCAGCCGCGCAATGCCACCCCGTTCTATCTCGGGGTTGATGTTTCAGAAGAAGGCGGGAAAATTGCGGTGCGGGCGCGCAGAATCCATCCAAACGCGTGTCCGCGGCATTTGTACTTTAGATAACAATTTTAAGATAACGCTCGTTGCGCATTTTGCGTCGCGGGCGTTTTTTGTTTTTAGGTTTCATTTTTAGGTTTTATTTGTCTACATTTTCGTGGGGCGATTGGGATTGGGGATGTAACTTAGGCTTGTTTTTGTTTGTATTACTCTTGTTTTGTTTGTGGATTTTTATTATAATTTTTATCATGAACAAGAAGAAAAAATTGATTGCCGGAATGTGGGGCCGCCATTTAATTACGGCGCTTTTAATAATGATGATTTTAACCGGCCTTTATTCTTTGATTAGCGGAAGAATGGAACAAAAAGAAGAGATGTCGCTTTCGGCTCTTTCCAGGGAAATAGAAAATGAAAATGTTTCTAAAATAATCGTGAGAGGCAACGAGATGGAGGTTTCCCTTAAAGAAGGCGGGGAAAGAATTTCCAAAAAAGAAATCGAAACTTCACTTACGGAAACCTTGGTAAATTACGGGGTGTCGCAGGAAAAATTGGCGGCCGTTGATGTGGAAATTAAAAGCGATTCAGGGTTTTGGTATTGGGTTGGCGCTCTTTTGCCTTTCCTTTTGCCTTTCGCATTTATACTTTTTTTCTTTTGGTTTATCGCTCGCCAGGCCAAAAGCAGCGCCTTTCAGGCTTTCAGTTTTGGCCAGTCCAAGGCGCGCGTGATAGGTCCCAATGATAAAAAGGAAAGAGTTACTTTTAAAGACGTGGCGGGCGTACAGGAGGCAAAATCAGAACTTACCGAGATTGTTTCTTTTCTGAAAAGCCCCCAAAAATTTTTAAATATAGGCGCGCGTATTCCCAAAGGGGTTTTGCTTATGGGCGCGCCGGGTACCGGTAAAACTTTGCTTGCTCGGGCCGTGGCCGGCGAGGCGCATGTGCCGTTTTTTTATCTTTCCGCTTCGGAGTTTGTGGAAATGTTTGTGGGTGTTGGCGCCTCTCGGGTGCGGGATTTGTTTAAGATGGCCAAAAAGGCGGCGCCTGCCATCATGTTTATAGACGAGATAGACGCCATCGGCAGGCACAGAGGCGCGGGCCTTGGCGGCGGTAATGATGAGCGCGAGCAGACCCTGAATCAGATTTTGGTTGAACTGGACGGCTTTGAGCCGCATGAAAAAGTAATCGTGATGGCGGCCACCAACCGTCCGGATGTGCTTGACCCGGCGCTTCTGCGGCCGGGACGTTTTGACAGGCGTGTGGTTTTGGATTTGCCGGATATAAATGACAGAGAGCAGATTTTGAAAATCCATGCCCGTAAAAAGCCCTTGGCGGATGGGGTTAATTTGAGAAGTATTGCCGAACGCACACCCGGGTTTTCCGGCGCCGATTTGCAGAATCTAATGAACGAAGGAGCGATTTTGGCGGCAAGAAGCGGCAGAAAAAAAATTGAACAGAGAGATTTAATAGATTCAATTGAAGAGGTGATGCTTGGGCCGGAAAGAAAGAGCAGGATTTTAACGCCGCATGAAAAAAAGATTGCTTCTTATCACGAGGCCGGTCACGCCTTGGCAACGGCGTTTTTACCCAATGCCGATTTGGTGCATAAGGTTTCAATCGTGGCGCGGGGAAGGGCGGCCGGATATACATTGAAACTTCCGATTGAAGAAAGGCATCTTTATTCAAGAGCTCATTTTCTGGATGAATTGGTTGTGGCTTTGGCCGGTTATGTTTCTGAGAAAATTGTATTTGGCGATATTACCACCGGCGCGGCAGATGATTTGAAAAAGGCGACCGATATAGCCCATTCTTTGGTTACCAGATACGGTATGTCGGATAAAATCGGGCCGGTCGCGTGGGGTGAAAATGAAATGGTGTTTTTGGGCAAAGAGATCGGCGCGGAAAGAGCATATTCGGAGGTAATGGCGGCCGAAGTGGACGCGGAGGTGAGCGGATTTTTAAGAGAAGCGCAGAAAAAGGCGGAAGAAATTTTGACAAAAAACAAAAAAGCGTTGGACGCGCTGGCGCGAAAATTGATTGAAGAAGAAAGTATTGAAAAAGACGAATTTGAGAGAATGATGAAAGAATTGGGGGTTAAAAAATCGCGATAATACGGATGTGTAGCTCAATTGGCAGAGCACGGAGCTTATACCTCCGCGGTTCCAGGTTCAAGTCCTGGCACATCCACTGCTAGAATTTTAACAACTAAAAATTTATTGTAGTTTGATTGGAACAGGAAGAGGAGGATGAATATGAAAAAAGACGTTATTTCTCTAGATGGTATTTTAAAAATCATAATAATTTCTACCAAAGAGTATGTGTTTTTGCCGTTTGAACAATGGCGTTATAAATTTATTCAGGAGCTCGCAGCGGACCATAAGAAAGGACCGCGCGGAAGAGAAATTTAAAGGTATAGGCGCCTTGGCCTATCATCCGGCGACAAAGCGCTTTTTCAGGACAGGTGTTTTTTGTTGGATTGAAGAAATGAGCGGCAATACAGCCAAGATTGTGCCTGTTTATCGTTTCAAGTTATTAAAATTTTTAAGAACCAATCCTTATATTGAGGCCGAGGTAAGAATAGAAGCTGATACGAACGTGCCCCAGTCGCGGCTTCTAAAGCAGAAGAGTTCGCTTGGAGGAACTTTGTGGGATGTTTATAGAAGCATACTAGATTTCTTGAGAAAGGTAACCGACGATTTGCCCGGAGATGAAGAATTAGCGGAGTATTCAGTGGGAAAATTGGCTGACTTTCTCGCCACGTATATTCCGCCGGAAGTGATCATGGCGAGGAAAGACATTTTAGAAACCAAGGACTCCTTGAATAGATTTAATAAGTCTTTGTTTTATTTGAACAAGTTTTTGGACCCGTCTCGGGTAAACGTTAAGGCGGGGGCAGAGGGAAAGAATGAGGATGTCGATACGTTCCGGAACAGGTTTGATAAAATTAAAGATAAAATTTCCAATAGTTTAAGCGAGGAGATTGAAAAGGAAATAAAAAGACTCCAGAGGACCCGCAGAGATAGCAGTGAATATGAGGTTAGGTATAATTGGCTGGAGTTTGCTTTAGAGTTTTACAGTCTGGAGGCGACAAAAGATAACCCGGACCTTAATGAGGTTTGGAGGATTTTAGACGCTGACCATTACGGACTCGGGAAGATAAAAGAGCGGGTATATGAAGAACTTGTTGTTAGGAAATTAAATCCCAAAAAGAAAGGTCCTAGTTTGTGCCTTGTCGGTTCAACGACGGGTAAGATTTTGAGATACATTCTGCGCTCCGGTTCGTCTAACCCGGTTTTTATGAGAGATTATCAATTCTTATACTTCCGAGTCCGGAGTCAGGAATCTTGAAAGGCGGATTGGAGATGTTTTAAGAAAAATTGCCAAAGAAATTTGCCTAAACGATTGCGAGTTATCTCGGCTGGGCGTCAAAGATCTCAGAAAGTTTTTGGGTCTGCCCCGAAGGACGTTTGAGAAAGTGGAAGAGGTTCCTTTTGGTGTTGCCTGGGGTGTTGCGGTCAGCGAGCACGGCGGAGGGAAAGAATTTATTATGCCGAGAAAAAACAAGAATGATCTCGCAGAAGTTCCGGAAAGCGTAAAAAAGAACCTCAAAATTCATCTGGTTGAAACCGTTGATGAGGTTCTGGATATCGTTTTTCCGTCCAGGAGAAGAAAGCATTGAAGACTTTACAAAATAAAAATCCCCAAACAAGGGGATTTTTTGTGTTTTATAAGGCAATAGAATTGCCCGTTGGTAAAGTTGACCGCGCGCTGTTATTTTTTTATATTGTTATCAGTTGATGTTTGTAAATTGTTAAAGTTTTTTGACAATAAAAAAATTTTTTGTCGAACAGGAGGAATAAAATGGAAACTCAAATTCTTGAAAATCAGATATTAAAATTTCATTTGAAAGAAGTCTTAGCCGGTAATCGGCGTTTTGAAACAGCAGCATAAGGCCGCATACATATTGCACTCTTTGGGAAAGCAATAATTGTGGCCTTTTTTCATCACATCCACTGCAAATACACCGGCGGCAATGGAGGCTTTTAACGTCAAACGCCGCGCTCTTTTTGACTGGAAAAAGAGATTAAAAGATTAAGATGGGACCATCCCAATTTGGGCAAGGAGAAGATCTGCCCAGAGCTAAAAGAATTTTGCGATAAACATGGTTTTGTTTGCCCGAAACCAAAAACAATCGGGCGGCTGATCAAGGACTTGGGAGGATTGAGGATATATCCTCAAAGAATATCCCGCTTCGGAAAGATCAAACCGATAAAAAGGCAAAAGGTCCTTAAAAAACCTAAAGATTTCAAAGCCAAGTACCCCGGACATTGCGCTGCTTTGGACACCATAGAGAAGATTATTGACGGCAAGAGAAAATACATCATAACTTTTGAGGATTTATTCACCAGATTTGGTTTTGCCTGGGAAACAACCAGCCATGCCTCCTTAGCGGCCAAAGAGTTCTTCACTCTTTGCCGCAAAGTGTTCCCGTTTTCTTTTGCTTTTATGTTTGTTCTGACGGACAACGGAAGCGAATTCAAAAAACATTTCTCGGAAGAGTTGAAAAAGCTGCATCTTATCCACTATCATACATATCCCAAGACGCCTAAAATGAATGCTCACGTTGAAAGATTCAACAGAACATTGCAGGAAGAATTTATTGACTATCATATGAACGATTTACTCGTTCCGGAAACGTTCAACCGGAAACTTGCTGACTACCTTATTTGGTACAATACAAAGAGAGTCCATTATGCTTTTCAAAACAAGCTCTCTCCGATACAATTTATGTTATTATTAGCAATTAACCAGTTACCTGAAAAGTGCAAAATTGGGTGGCCTCATACAGTGAATTGGTACGATTACGTGGTTTTGAATGAAGTGAAAGAATCCCTTTATTTCTATAATGAAAAGCGAATCCAAGAAGATATTTTGCATTATCTGTGGGCCGTCAACTACGATCCCGATGGCAGCAGGATAGAATGCAAATATACTGAAAAGGAAATAGAAGTTACTGTGGAATTTTTCAAGCTGATAGCAGCTTGCCTTACCGGAGAAGAGATGCTGGACGACGCAGCCTTGGATTACGCTCGGGACATTCAGCGAAAATACGCCAGGATTATTGCGCAAGATTCCGAGAAAAAGATTACCGAAACCGAGCTGTATCAAGAGCTTTTCGACTCTTACTCTTACGTCAGGCATTTAAAGGAGAAGGCCTTACATCCCTTCATTGGAAACGAGAGTTTCCGGGACGCGGTTAAGGCGTTCCCCGCCGGAGAAGAATTCAAGGCCGTCGATACCAGGTTGAGAGAGCATATCACTCATATGGTTCAAAATCTGGTAAATAAATTCGGCTATACAGAACAGGGGGCAAAAGAAATTTGCCTTTATGTGATTGATAGAGGATTAGTTGAAAAATTTAAAGACTAAGTAAAAAGCGCGGATTAAATTCCGCGCTTTTAAACGGGTGTTTTTTTGATTATAGTTAAAACAGCCATGAGTTTTCCGTATTATCTTAAAATAGGCCGCGCCTCGGAACTTTCAGGCAAAGATCGTTTGATTTACCGGTTGTTGGAAATACTGCCCGGTTTCTTGAGTTGGGGCACGATAATTGCCTTTATTTTGCTTTCTTGGATTAAGCCTGTTTGGGTGGCTATTTTTATAATTGCTTTTGATGTTTACTGGTTTATAAAAACGATTTATCTTTCTTTTCATCTGCGGGCCAACTGGAAGCGATTTAAACATCACTTGAGCATAGATTGGGAAAAAAGGCTGGATAATTTGAAATGGCGGCATCTTTGGCAAATGGTGATTTTGCCTTTTTATAAGGAAGACTTCAATGTTGTAAATGATGCCTGTGAGTCTTTGTTGAACTGCGGCTGGCCCAATGAAAAAATGATTGTTGTTCTGGCTGCGGAAGAAAGGGCGGGAGGTGGAGCGCGACAGATTAGCCATGATATTTTAAAAAAATTTGAAGGTAAGTTCGGGCATTTTTTAATAACAAGTCATCCCAAAGATATTTCTGGAGAGATGGCCGGCAAGGGCTCAAACGCTGCCTGGGCTGCGGAGCGCGCGCGCGAAGAAATTCTGGATAAAAATCGTATAATTTACGAGAATGTTTTGGTTTCCGTTTTTGATATAGATACGCGTGTTTACCCGCAATATTTTTCGTGTCTTGCCTGGCATTTTTTAACCGCGGAAAAACCTTTTCGTTCTTCTTTTCAGCCGGTACCTTTGTATAACAATAATATTTGGTTGGCGCCCGCCCTGTCGCGGGTTGTGGCCACTTCCGGCACTTTCTGGCAGATGATTCAGCAGGAAAGGCCGGAGCGTCTGGCCACTTTTTCTTCTCACTCCATGTCTTTTAAATCTCTTTACGAAACGGGTTATTGGCAGAAAAACATGGTTTCAGAAGATTCCCGTATTTTCTGGAATTTTCTTTTGCGCTACAACGGAAATTATACGGTGGTGCCTTTGGCCTATCCTGTTTCTATGGATGCCAACTTGGCCCCAAGTTTTTGGAAAACCGTTGTTAATGTTTATAAGCAGCAGAGACGGTGGTGTTGGGGTGTGGAGAACGTTCCATATTTAATTTTTGGATTTTTGAAAAATAGGCGAATCGCCTTAAGAAAAAAAATCAGATTTGTGTTGGTTCAGGTTGAGGGTTTTTGGTCTTTGGCAACAAACCCCTTGCTTATTTTTATGCTTGGGTGGTTGCCTTTGATTTTGGGTGGGCCTGAGTTTAACACCACGCTTCTTTCTTACAATTTACCGAGGATTACCAGGACGCTTATGACGGTGGCCATGCTTGGTTTGGTTGGTTCCGCAATAATTTCTTTAAAACTTTTGCCGCCGCGGCCGAAAAAAGTCAGATTTTACAAAAAAATTTTAATGGTGTTCCAATGGGTTTTAATCCCTTTTACTATTCTTATTTTTGGAGCCATGCCCGGACTGGATGCCCAGACTCGTTTGATGCTCGGTAAATATATGGGGTTTTGGGTGACGCCGAAATACAGAAAAAGGACGGATGCGATTGATTGACAAAAGTTAGATTAGGCTTATACTTAGCAACTATATATAATACGGAAGTCGACGTATTAAGTTTTTTATGAATAAATTTAATGGACGAAGAAAAAGATAACGGAAATTCTTCTGATAGGCCAAAGGTACAGGGTAATTGGACGTGCGCGGATTGCGGCGTGGAGATTACCGAATTGCCTTTTCAGCCAAAAGAGGGCCAGCCAGTGACTTGCAAGGAATGCTGGCTTAAAAAGCGAAACGCGAGAAGGGGTGAGATGGTGCAGGGTAATTGGAAATGTTCCGGTTGCGGAACAACGATTACCGAATTGCCATTCAATCCCAGAAAAGGGGGCAAAGTATTTTGCCGCGATTGCTATCGTTCGCAGCGCGGATAGAGAGGAATTTTTTTAAACAAGAAACCGATCGGGTTTAGCTCGGTCGGTTTTTTGTTTAAAAAAAATTATCGCGCAAAATCAGTTAAAATTTTAGCAGTCTTGTTTTATGTTTATGGTTATTTCGTTGTCATTATTTAATTTTCGGTTTTTAAGGCAAACTAGAGAAGAACTAATAATTTAATACAACGATAAACTTACGATCGTAGAGATGTTGTTGTATTAGTTTAATTCAAAGTGGAGTTTTAATTCTTCTTCGTTTGTGACTTTTGAAATTTCAGCGTAGCGGACATACCATCTAATTTTAAAGAATTCAACAATAAATTCCATTTCTTCTTCACAGGGATAGGGAAAAACAAAAACGCTTTTTTGCAATTCTTTAAAACCTAATTTTTGTAATTTGTTTCTTAGCGCATCACGAGCTATTCTTCTTTTTTCGGGGATGTCAAAAATTACTATTCGCCATTTTCTGTCCCAAACTTTTGGTTTTTTGATTTCTATTTCGTCTATTTTATGTTCCAGAGCATATTCATTTCCTTTTTTCGTTAATATTACTTTTATAGTTCCGTCAGATTTTTCTTGGTACTCAACCAGTTTTTCGTTGTTGAATTCCCGAACACAACGTTTTAGGTAATCGCGATTTACAATTTCCCATTCTTTTCCAAGTTCTTTTAGAATATAACCATGAGCTTTAGGCGAGGGAGTTAATCCCATTGCAAAACCAGCCTGCAGTAAAAGCAGAATTTTTCTACGCGCCGGACTTCTAAATTTCTTTTTTCTTTTTGCTTTGTTTTTATTGTTAGTGTTTTTAGGTTTAGTCATCAATTTAATCAATTTAAGTATAACGATAATTCTACGATCGTACAATTGTCGTCGTATTGATTCTATTGTTAATTTTACACTGTTATTTTACTTATTCAAAGCCGTTATTTTATTTATTCAAAATGAATATTCAGATTTTCCTGCCCAAGTTTTTCCTTAAGAAGGGGATAATTGTTCAATTCCGGGTCGGACGAAAGAATGTTTTTCGCCTCCAGCCGCGCGGCCTCCACCATTTTTATGTTTTTAAGCGCTTCCATGCCTATATCCGAAATACCCCATTGTTTTTTGCCCGATAGTTCTCCAGGCCCTCTTAGTTTAAGGTCGTGTTCCGCAAGTTCAAAACCGTTTTTTACTCGCCTGAGCGTCGCCAGGCGCTCTAGGGTCTTTTGACTTTTAGACTCCGTGAATATAAAACAATAGGGTTGATGTGTGCTTCTTAATACGCGGCCGCGCAGTTGATGAAGTTGCGCTAACCCGAATCTTTCCGCGCCTTCTATGACAATTACCGTTGCATTGGGAACGTTTACGCCGACTTCTATCATTGATGTGGCGATAAGGATATCTATTCTATTTTCTCCGTCGGAGGCGGAAAAGTTTTTCATTGTTTCTTCTTTTTCTTTTGGTGTCATTTTTCCGTGAAGCATACCCAGTTTGTATTCCGGAAAAACTTCTTTTGAAAGCCGTTCATATTCTTCTTTCACGGCCCGCGTATTAAGAGTTAACAGGTTTTCTTTTTTGATATCAGAGGGCTCAATGCGCGGGCATATTATATATGCTTGTTTGCCTTTTTCAATTTCTTCCTTAATTTTTTGGTACGCTTTTTCTCTTTGATTCGGCGGGATTATTTCCGTGATGATTTCTTTTCTGTCCGGGGGCATTTCGTCTAAGAGTGTCAGGTCCAGGTCAGCGTAGATGGTTAAGGCAAGGGTGCGGGGGATTGGAGTGGCGGTCATTGAAAGGAGATGAGGTGTGATTCGTTTGTCTGATTCGTTTTTTTTGTTTGTGAGCGTGGCGCGCTGGTTGGTGCCGAAGCGGTGTTGCTCGTCTATAATTACCATTGCCAGTTTTTTGTTTTGATAAACACTTTTTCCGATACGCGAAAATTTCACCCTGTCTTGGATAAGAGAATGTGTGCCGATAACGATATCTATTTCACCATCTTCCAGCCATTTTAGAAGGCGGTTTTTTGATACATGAGTTGCTTCCGCGGGTTTTAGTTTTGACGGAAATTTTTTTGATTCAGAAGAGGTAAGAAGCGCCAGTTTGGCGCCGGTGTTTGAGAAATAATTTATAAACGAATCAAACAATTGTTTTGCCAAAACTTCTGTAGGCGCCATATAGGCGGTTTGGTAACCGTTTTTGAAAACCAGAAAGGAAGCGAGAGCGGCCACGGCCGTTTTTCCCGATCCCACATCTCCTTCCAAAAGGCGCGACATTGGCGAATTTTTTTGCAGGTCTTTTGCAATATGTTCAATGCTTTTTTGCTGCGCCTTGGTTAATTTGAAAGACAGGTTTTTTAAAAATTTGTTAATTTCTTTCTCCTCGGCTTTTATTGAAAAAGCGTTTTCTTTTTGCCGCCAAATCCTTTTTTGCATGCGCGAGAGTTGAATTGTAAAAATTTCTTCAAAGGCAAATCTTTTGGCTGCTGCTTCGGCGTCTTTTTTTTGTTTGGGCGCGTGGATGTAAATGAGTGAATTTTTTAAAGATGGCAGATGGTATTTATTTAAAATTTTTTGGGGAACAATATCAATAAAATTTTCCGCCGGAAGTTTGTTTAAAATCTTTTGTATATTAAAACGAAACCAGCGGCTGGAAAGCCCGCGTGTTTCCGGATATACCGCCGTCAATCTATTGAAGTTAGACTTCGATAGGTTGGTCGGATTGGAGACATAGAGGTCCTGCCTGCCGGCAGGCAGGCCATTTTTCCCTGTTTGTATTTTACCACTAACAGTTATTTCTTCGTTTTCCTTTAAAATTTTCGCCATATACGGCTGATGAAACCAGACCAGATTTATTTTGCCGGTGCCGTCGTTTAAAACGGCGCGGGCTATGTTCATTTTCTTTTTCCACGTTTTTTCAAATTTTAAGCCGGAAATTCTTCCTGAAAGAATTGCTTTTTCTCCCACGGTCAAATCGGCGATTGTTGTTTTTTCGCCAGTTTCTTCATAGCGGGCAGGGAAATGCCACAGTAAATCTTTTACCGTTTTTATGTCCGGTTTTTTCAGCGCCCGTTTTTGGTATTCGGAAAGACGCAGTTCGTTTATTAGAAGAGAAGTTAGGTTCATCCCGTTAGTGATAGGAAATGTTTCAACATTTCCGTAAATTATTTAATAAATTTTGAATAAATCTCATTTTTCTTTTTTTAACCCATTGTAAAATCCTAAGCCCTGGATCACTAACGGGATTCATCCCGTTAGTGATTTTACGCTGCGAGCCCTCGCTATCACTAACGGGATTCATGATTAGAAAATAGCATTATAAAAATCCCCCGGCAAGTTGTCGGGGGATGTTAGTTTTTATGGCCAGATGTCTCGGCTTTTCATCACGCGGGCGACCTTGCCCACGCCTAAAATATAGGCCGCCGTTCGCAGGTCAACATTTTTTTCTTGCGCTATTCTGAGAACAGATTTTGCGGATGCAGTGATTTGTTTTTCAAGTTTTTTGGCAACAACGTCTTTTTCCCAGCGTTCTTTTTGGCAGTTTTGCACCCATTCAAAATAGGATACAATTACGCCTCCGGCGCTGGCAAGAATATCCGGCACTATCACGATGCCTTTTTTTCTTAATATTTCGTCTGCCTCCGGGGAGATGGGCGCGTTTGCCGGTTACAACAGCAGAGGTGTTGACTTCTTTTTTGTGGGTCATCATGTACGCGTCCGCTATCCATGCCATAATGTCGGGATTAGTGTTGATGTCCGGAGCAGGAATGTCCCAATCGGGTCCAATATTATCTCCTAAGTCGGAAGTGAATCTTTTTGTCATGCGCATCAATTCTTCCCGCGACATTTTTTTGGGGTCGCAGACAATTCCGCCCTTTGCACCGCCGAAAGGTATATCAGCAACGGCGCATTTGAAGGTCATAAGCATGGCCAGTGCCATTGTTTTTTCCATGTTTACATCGGGGTGATAGCGTAATCCGTCCTTGAAAGGCCCCCTTGCGTTGTTATGTTGCACCCGGTATCCCGTGAATATTTTTACCGAACCATCGTCCATTTTGATGGGGAAGTTTACTTCTATTTTTCTGTCAGGTTTTTTCAATGATTCGTAAATTCCGCGGTGCATTTGCAGGTGTTTTTGAGCTTTTTCAAAATATAGCAATGTATTTTTGAGTGTTTTATCCTCCATCTTTCTTTCTCCTTTTTCAATGTTCATTTTTTGTTTGTCTTTATTTAACCTTAGAATCTTGAAAAACACAAGTTGCATTTTTTGCGCCCTCGCGAGGAATCGAACCTCGATTTCAAGATCCGCAATCTTGTGTCCTGTCCGTTGAACGACGAGGGCCGTTGTAATTAAAATCCCAGTACCTCGCCAATAGTTTCAATTAGCGATTGTTCGTGTTTTTCTTCTTTTATAAATCTCAAGAGATATTTTCGCAGCAGGTTGGGATTCGTATTGTTTATTGGAATTTTAAGATTAGTTCCCCAGTTTTTTTTAAGTTTTATTAAAAGTTCTTTTACGGCCGGCGGTTCATATCTTATCCAAAAAGAAGAGATTTCTTCGTAGCGGTAAAAACGCGAATTTATTTTAATGCTTTTTGGTCCTACTACGAAGTTGATTTTTTTTGGTTTTTTGGTGTCAAGAATAACAAAAACAAGGCCGGCCGTTATGACAAACACGCCCAGTAAAAAATTGTGCGTCAGCACGGCAATTATTATGAATGCTAGCCCTACGCTCCCCACAATCCAAAACCAGTCGGTATTTTTGGGAACGTAGGAATGTTCCATGCCTTGCCATGTGATTTGAGATTTGTCGGTTTTTTCGTTGATCATTTTGTATTATACTACAAGTATATAGCAACTATGAGAAAAACCAAAGTCATCATTATGGGCGCCGCCGGCCGTGATTTTCATAATTTCAATATTTATTTCAAAAACAATCCTAATTATCGGGTTGTTGCTTTTACCGCTTCTCAAATACCCGGTATAAGCGATAGAAAGTATAAAAATATCCCGATTTATCCGGAGGAAAAACTTCCGACCTTAATTAAAGAAAAAGGGGTGGATGAGGTTTTTTTCTCTTATAGCGATATGTCCTATAACTCTCTTATGAGTAAGGCCTCGGCGGTGGCGGCCGCAGGTGCTCAATTTACCCTTTTGTCTCCGCGCCAAACCATGCTGAATTCCACCAAGCCCGTTGTGGCCGTGACAGCCGTGCGCACGGGTTGCGGTAAGAGTTTGATATCACAAAAAATAGCGACGTATTTTAAAAATCATGGATTGCGGGTTGGTATCGCGCGTCACCCCATGCCGTACGGGGATTTAAAAAAACAGATTTGCCAAAAGTTCGACTGCCTTGAAGATTTAAAAAAACACGACTGTACCATTGAGGAAAGGGAGGAGTATGAACCGTATATTGAAAAAGGTTTTTCGCTTTGCGCGGGTGTGGATTACGCCAAGATTTTAAAACTTCTTGAGAAGGACAGCGACGTAATTTTATGGGATGGAGGGAACAACGATACTCCTTTTTTCAAACCGAATCTTTATATTGCCATTACCGATGCCAGGCGGCCTTTTCATGAAACGCAGTATTATCCGGGAGAAATTAATTTTAGAAATGCTGATATGATTATTGTGAACAAAATCGACAAGAAATCAAAGAAAAATGTGGAAACTATTTTAGCAAATATTGTTCGTTATAACCCCAAAGCTAAAGTTGTAAAAATGAAAGCTCCGGTTTTTTTGGACAAACCTTCTTTGGTGAGAGGTAAAAAAGTTTTGGTGGTTGAAGACGGGCCAAGTGTGACGCATGGCGGTTTGCCTCACGGAGCCGGTTTTGAAGCCGCCAAAAAATATGGCGCGGGCGAGATTGTTGACCCGCGAAAGTATTCTGTTGGTTCTCTTACTCGTGTGTTTGAAGAATATAAGCATTTGGATAATGTTTTGCCTGCTATGGGTTATGGCCGTCGCCAGATGAAAGATTTAGAGAGCAGTATAAATAATACTCCTTGTGACGCGGTGGTTTTGGCGACGCCTTCCCGGATAGAAAAATTTCTTTCATTAAAAAAACCTGTGGCGCGCGCCGATTTTGATTTTAAAGAAATTGGCGGTTCCGTTTTTGGGGGAGTTTTAAAGAAATTTTTGTTTTAGCGCTTTATTATCCACAGATGTGGTATAATGGTATAATTGAAGCATAATTAAAACCAAGCAAAGAAAATTAAACAGATTCGCGGAAGAATTTCACGCCCAGATGATAGTGCTTTTTGGCTCAGCTGTTAAAAAACAGAAACAGCCGGAAGATTTTGATATTGCTTTGTTTTTGCCAAACGAGGAAAGGATTAAATATGAAACAGACATGGTTCATTACAGCAAACTTTGGCTTGGATTGGCTGAGGCGCTGGAAGTTTCCCCGGACAAACTTGATATTACTTTCGCTTCTCCTAAAACCCCGCGGCTTCTCCTTTATCATATAGCTAAGGACGGACGATTGCTTTTTGGAAAATATTCGGATTTTTCCCGTTTCCGGTTAAAGGCCGTTAAAATGTTTTTTGATGCCGCGCCTTTTCGTAAAGCTACGGCTGTTTATTTAAAAAAGTTTATTCATGCCCGATAAAAATTTAATTCAGGAAAAACTTAAGTCAATCGCTTTATATGTTAAAGAATTGGAGCCGATTCTTGAATTGTCTTTTAAAGATTTTTCAAAAAATTACCGCGATTACAGAACAGCGGAAAGAAGTTTCCAGTTGGCCGTTGATTCGGCTGTTGACATTAATGTACTTTTTATTTTGGAAAAAGGAAAACAGCCGCCGGAAAATAATTTTCAGTCGTTTGTCGTGATGGCTGAACTGGGAATTTTGGAAGATTCTTTTTCAAAAGAAATTGCTCCGTCTACGGGGTTAAGAAATCGATTGGTTCATGAATATGAAAAAGTGGATTTGGATGTTTTCTATCGGTCTTTAAAGAAGTTCGTTCCGTTTTATTTTGAATACATCAAAAAAATAGAGGATTATTTATCACTTGGAAACCGAATTTCCAAGTGATCATACTTTATTATTCACAGATTCGGATTTGTTCTTTCGCGCGTCTCTGCTAGAATATAATTATTAGCAATGTTCTAAATCAATAATTTTGAAAATATGCAGAAAAGATTTTTTAATTTATTTGCCGGTATAATTACGCTTGGAGTAATTTTTTGTTTTGCTTTTTTAATGTATGATGGCGGCCAGAGTGTCCGGGCCGGAAGCGGGGAGAACACGTCCGGTTACGGCTGGTCGGAAAACATC
>Ga0210057_1003657_pt1 | contig 21065 bp, 27 predicted proteins | sample CryGeyCG2114_010_2_FD_183968 | JGI IMG/M metagenome (GOLD analysis project Ga0210057, IMG submission 183968) | Groundwater microbial communities from aquifer - Crystal Geyser CG10_big_fil_rev_8/21/14_0.10 (SPAdes) (version 2) | ecosystem: Environmental > Aquatic > Deep subsurface > Groundwater ...
TCGGGATTTCTTTTCCTTCTTGTTGGAGCATTTATTCTGAGGGGAAGTTCCTCAGGTAGACAATCAAATGAAGTTCCAATTTATCATGGGAAAAATGTTGTTGGGTTTAGAAGAATGGGGAAGAAGTGATTAGACTCTTTTATATAATCTAATTTTTTCTTTTTCAAATTTTTTTATTTGTTTGTCTTTTGTTTTTTGAGGAATACTTGAGTTTCTTAGGTTGTAAATTGCTCGATCTATTTCAGATATCCTTTGATAAATTGTTGTATGGCCTGCTTCTTTCATTCGTTGATTCATGATTGCTTTATGAATACTTCCATCTAAAAATAAAAATACTGCTGAAATAATCATCGTCCATAAATATATTTGGCCGTAATTTGGAATTGTTGATGTTGACCATAAACCAAAATAAATTACAATAAAAAATATCCATCCTATTTTTCTTACTATTGTAGATTCAGAAACATTATGTAAGAAAAATAGATATATTAAGAAAGGCAATATTCCCACAAGGGCAATACCTAAAACTTGGTATTGTAAAAGTATTGTGTTTATCCATTCAAAACTTATGAATCTTATTGAAAGTAAGGGAACAATTATTGCTACAATCCATAAAATGCTTTTTTTATCATCAAATACTGCAATATTGGTTAAAGATAAATATACCATAGAAACAATTATAATGAAAATTAAAAATCTTTCAAATAGTAATAATCCTGTATAGTCTTCTCCTCCAAGAAATGCTTGTAAAAATGGTTCTGAAAAATCAATAATTAAATTAATAATTGTTTCACTACCTTCCCTTAAATCAATTGAGTTTAATTGTGCTGATACAAGTGTTGTTACTAGAATTATGGTCAATAAGAAAATAAAAATAAATATTGGATGTATTCTTTTCATACGTTCTTTAAGAATATAGATTTTTTAAAGGTTGTTAAAAAGATTCAGCATTTATTAATCTTTTTTTGAATTCTTTAATCATCTTTTTATGATCTTTAGGAGAAAGAATTCCATTAGTTAAATCATCATTTGCCTGTCTTATTTTTCTTCTTAATTCAGTTATTAATACTGATCTATCTGCAGCCCCTAAAGATTTCATTTCAGATGTTACAAATGCCCTTCTAATTGTTCCATCAAAGATGAAGAAGGCAATACAAGTTACTGCCGTTATTAAATAGATGTAAGCTGGATTGAAACTTTCTGCTCCTGCTAAATTTCCGATTTCTTCAAATCTTGAAATATATAAAGCTGTGAAAACTACTGCTGCTAAAATCCAAGCAATTTTCCTCATTGTTTGATGTGTTCCAAGAGCTTTTTCTACAAAATAGAAATATATTAGGAAAGGTAAGAAGGCGGTTAAAGCTATACCTAAAACAGTATAGGGGAGTAATACTGTTGATAGCCAGCCAGGTGTTGCTAAAAATCTTGTTGCAAGTATTGATACAGATCCTGCAATTACTACAACAACCCAAGTATTATCTGAGAAAAAATCAATCATATTAAGTACAGTCCAAATAATTGCTAAGATTATTAAGAAGAATAAAACTTTCATAAATAAAACTTCGCCCGCTGTTTTTCCATCAACTACGGAGCTTCCTAAAACTGTTGCGAAAATTGGTTCAAGAATGTTGATTGCACTTTGCCATACATTTGTTATTGCCGAGATGGTTTCAACATTAGTGCCTGTGTTGCTTCCGCTTGCTGTAATAAAAGTTCCATCACATCTGCTTCTTACTGTATAGAATGTATCTCCATTAACTGTACATTTTCCGGTAGGATCATTTTGAGCTAAACCAAATCCTATTGAAAAAAAACTTATTAAAAATAAACTTAGTATCAAAGTCGTTAAAAATAATTTACTTCTTTTTTTATTCATCTTTGATTCAATGAATTTATCTTTATAAATATTTCTGAATTGTTGAGATTGTTATTTGTTATGGTAGAGAAATATTTATAAAGTAGTTTTCTTTTTAGTGTTTATGAAAAAGGGTGTGAAGAGTAATTACAAATTTTTGATTCTTAGTTTTCTATTAGTTTCATTTATTTTGCTAAGTGTTAATTTTGCTTTTGCGCAAGAAGTTGAAGGAATTTTTAAAGGAACTGTGGTTAATGGTCCTAAAGGACCTGCCGAAGATATTACTAATTTTTTTACAGGGGCTGTGGATGTTATAAAACTAAATGGACGTCCTATTTTCGGGACACTTTTTGGTAATACTTCTGGTGGAGGTGAATCTTTAATTGTTCAAATTCTTGCATTTATTTTAGTTATGTTAGTGGTTTATGGAGTTTTAGGAACTGTACAAATATTCGGAGATAAGGAATGGATTAATCTTGCTATTGGGGCTATTGTTGCAATTATTGGAATAAGATTTTTACCTGATGGATTTTTAGAAGCTGCAGCTATACCTTCTAGTGCTTTTGTTGGAGCTATGGTTATTGGTATTCCCTTTGTATTAGTATTTTTTATTATTTCTAAAATAAAGGGCGAATATTTTAGGAGAGCTTTATGGGCAGGTTATTCAGCTATTGTATTTATTCTTTGGTTGTATGCTTGGAGTGAATTGGGTTGGAAATCTTGGTTATGGATATATCCTGCAATTATTGCTGCATGTGGGTTAGCTTTTTGGTTTGATGGAACCTTGCAGAAATTTTGGAATAAATCCAGTTTTCAACGAACTGCAGAAGATATAAATTTCACTGAAATTCAGGTAGCTACTACAAAACTTGCAGACCTTCAATCTAATTTGAAGAATCAAAATCCAGGAACAAAGAATTATCAAAAGACTCAAAAGAAAATTAAAGATTTAGTAAAAGTTATTGATGATTTGTCTGAAATTAGTGGTTATAGGGCATAAGCTTAGGTTTTTATTTATATTTTTTAGGAGAAATTTATAAACTTTCTTTTTTTGTATGATATATGAAAAAAATATTAAGTTTATTTTTTATTTTGATTTTAGTTGTTAGTTTTGCTTTTGCGCAATTAGATGGCTTAGATTCAGCTGTTAATCAATTAGAACAAGGACGAGATAAGGTTGATGCGGTTATTGATAATCCTAATGAAGCGGCTAGAGATTATTTGACTCAAGAATGGACGAAGATTTTGGAGAAGAATGATTTTGGGAAGTTTATTTTAGGTGTTGGAAAAATATTTGAGAGTTTGAGCCCTGTTTTTGAATTACTTATTGGTATTGAGTATTCTTTATCTTGGTTGTTCTTTTTATCTTTGGTATTTTGGATTGCTATTGTTATTATTATTTATCAGGCAGTAAGAAGTGGCCTTCAATTTAAGTGGTGGATTGCTTTAGGTATTAGTATTATAATTCCTGCTATCGCTGCACAATTTGATTCATTTGAAAGATTTAGTAATCTTTGGGTTCCATTGCTTAAGAATTTTTGGTCTGTTTTTATTTTATTTTTAATTATTATTCTTTTAATAGCTATTTATTCTGTTTTTATGAATAATTTTGGTAAAGCTTTGAAATTTAGAAATGAAAAAGATACTAAATCAAGAATAAAAGAGAAGGAAAAATTGTTAGAAAAAATTTATGATATAGAATTGAAAGGAAGAGGGGTTAAATAATTTTAAAGTTAATTCCTGATAACCTAAAATCCAATCCGTCTGAAATCAACTATTTCTGCTGAAATTGTTAATTCTTATGTGGTAAGAAATATTTTATCAAGGAATTGCCTTTTCTTACTTGGTAAGGAAAAGTTTATAAATATCTGATTATTTCTTACTTGGTATGAATGAAGAAAAATTGGAAATTTTGGAGAGTAATGCTAAAGGGTATTTTTTAGATGGAGAAAATGCTTTGAATAATGAAAGGTATAACTCTGCTTCTGTTTTGTTCTTTAAAACTCTTGTTTCTTTAGTCGATTTGTATTTATTGCAACAAACTGGAAAAATTCCTTCTTCTCATGCAGATAGATTTTTTATTACTAAGAAAAATTTTTCTGAAGTTTATGATTTATTAGATAAAGACTTTCCATTTTATCAAGATAGTTATGTTCAATCTTTGTCAAAAGAAATTGCGGAGGTGATTAAGGAAGATGCAGAGTATATGGCTAAAAAAACTGAAGTTAAGTTATAGTAAGGAAGTTATTGATATTGTTCAATTTGGAAGTTCTGTCTTTTTAGATAGTAATCCTAGAGATGTAGATGTGGCAATTATTTTTAATAAGATTCCTGTTAAAGAGCAATTAATCGAAGCACAAAAAATAAAAAAACAACTTGAAGAATTTACAGAGTTTTCGATTCATGTGAGTGCTTTTGATTTTTATAGTTTGTTTGATAAGAATAATTTTGCAAGAGAAGGAATTTTAATTTATGGAAGAAGTTTGATAAATGATCGGTATTTTTCTGAGCAATTTGGTCTTAAACCGAGAATTCAAATATCTTATTCTTTAAAAAAACTTAAGAAAAAAGATAAGGTTCGTATGAATTATTTGCTAAGTGGAAAGGGAGGAGATTACGGGCTTTTGAGAAATCATGGTGGAAAATTGATAAATCCAGGATTGATTGAAATTTTTCCGGAATTTGAAAATATTTTTGTAGAAAGAATTAAAAATATAACTTCTGAATTTAAAATTAAGAAAATTTTATATTAAATCTAGATAATATTCTAAAATCCAATCCGTCTGAAATCAACTATTTCTGCTGAAGAAACATTCTCAATCGCTCTTATTTTATCCATTAAAGGATCTTGTTCGAATGTTTCAATTATTGAGAAAGTGATTGTTATAGAGTTTAATCCGAATGCAACAGGTTCTTGTGTTGTTGAAGAAATAGTTCCTTGATTATCTTCGATGATTTTTTTTACATTAGATTCAATTATAGATAAATCTACTTCTGGAGAATCCGGCATTACTTTTATTTTAACTCCTGCGTTTGAAACCATTATAATTGTGATTCAAAATTTGGTTTAAATAGTTTTTGATTATGGGCTCTGGTGAAACTCCTTATTTTTTGAATTTATTTTGATTTCTAATTTCCCTCTAACATTTCGACTTCGTCGAAAACCCACCCTATTTTTTGCACTGAGTTTCCAAGAATGGGGAAATCAAAATGGTTTCACCAGAGCCTGATAATATTAAAATAATAAAAAAGTTTGCATCATTCATGAAATTAAAATATTATCTAAAAAATGTGATAGGTCTTGTGTGAAATGAGATATAGTTTTAATAAAACTAATTCCTATCTTCTCTTGAATTAAAATCCTGCATCTCTTAAAAAATCATCAAGAGTGTTTTGATTTACTTTTCCAATTTTTCTCTCTATTGCAACAGTGTTAAGAGTTTCGTTTGGGTAATGTTTTCTCCAAGTATCAAATGCAGAATGATTTTGAACAAGTGTTCTCAATTTAACCTTTAATCCAGTTTGTTCATCAACAATATCTACTTTTCTCCAATCAGTTTTCATCTCTCTAATTCTATTTGGTGAAACCGGAATTCCTTGATATGTTGCATTTGAAACTAATCTACTTAATAATCTACTATCATGTAAATCAAAATCTCCCAAATCTGGAATCCATCTCGAAGTAATTCCCGCAATTGCACAAATTTTGTCCATAATTTCTTTTGAACTCAATGGAATGTGTGAATATTCTTCTCTATCTTGTGCTTGTCCAAGACTAACCATATCATCTGGATTATTTTTATTATATTCATAAGTGCTATAGTTACACATCAAAGTATGCAAGTCCATTTGTCTCCCTTTTAAATCAATTGGTCTGGCTCTTATTTTCGTTTCAACAAAAGGTTTTGGTTTTGCCCATTCTTCTTTAGACATAATCTCTAAAAGACTTTCTCTTAAGTGATTGGGGTTTTCAAAAATTTCTGACATCTGTCTTTGATAATTTTCAACAAAATTTTCTTCTCTTGCTATTCTATTTCCGTAAGGCACTCCACTCAAATTAAATAACCCTTCAATACTAACAGATTTTCCTGTTGAAGTAGAATAAGCTTCTTTTAATGCTAAACCGCTAAATGCTCTTATTCCAGGAATATCAAATTTCATTGAACGAACTTCTTCAGTATTCTCTGTCCATTCTTGAGGAGTTCTAAGTGAAAGTAATATTTCTCTTAATTTAACGGGGTTTAATTGAACTTCTGAAATACTTCTTGTTTTTGGAGTTAATCCTGCAGTTTCAAATAATAATCTCATACCCTCTATATTTTCAGTATATGGATTTTGTGAACTTAAACTATTGTCTTGATTATAATCTTGAATTCTATAAAAGGTTCCATCTTGAGAATTTTGCAAATCGATTCCGAATTTTTTTTGTAACATCTGGCCTTGGAGTTTACTTCCCTGAAAAATAAAAGGCATTACTTCAAAACTATTATAAAAAATTTCTTGTCTTTCCCATTCATCTGGAGCCATCAAACTTCCTAAAATGGTTTGTAAAACTTTTGGATCATAAAATCTAACTTGAGGAATATCACACTGAGAAAACATTCGATTTAATTCTGCAGGATTTGAATAATCTCTATCCGCTGGAAATTGATGAACATATTCTTCAAGTAATTCTTTTCCAGAAATTCTTTCATCTTCAAATCTAAATGGTTGATGATAAAAATCAACAGCTTTTCTTGAGAGGTCATAACTTTTATATTCATCTTCACTCCTATTTGTCAATAATGCATTTCGGAAATCTTCTCTTCCTTCTCTATTAGGGTTTGTTTCATTTTTCATTTTCTCTTCTCTATAAATTTCTATCATCATTATCTATACAATCATAGTCTTCTCTTAAATTTCTAAATTTTTCTTCCGCTAACCTTTGCAAAATTTCTGGGTTGTTTTCAGAATCTACTAAAACTTGTTCATATCCTGTAGAATTTCTTACTTTAAATGTCTGAAATAAGGGAATATTTTCTAATCCATGTCCGATTATTTCTTCTCCAACAAGATATTGTTTATTGTCAATTTCATATACTTCAAAACGACTTCTATCTAAGTAAGCTTTTTCTCCATCCCAGTTTTCCATAACAACTGATTGACTTTTCTTTCTCGAGCCTGTTTTTTTCATAGAAATAATATTAATTTATGGTTTTTAAACCTTTCTTTTTGTTACTACTATTTAGTTATTGATAAAATCTAATTTGAATTTGGGTGTTTAACTACTTGAAAAAGGATTAGTATTTTCAATACTAAGAATTGATTTGATTGAAAATCAAAAGGTTTATATAATAGTTATAATAATTATAAACATTATAAAATGGAAAATACAACAATAGCAATAAAGCCTGAACTGAAGAAAAAGATAATGGAGTTTGGGATGAAAGGGGAAAGTTATAATGAAATATTGGAGAGGATAGTTGAAAGTGCTAAAGAAAGGCAGTTGCATGACTTATTGTTTAATGATAAAGGTTTTTTAACCATAAAAGAGGCTAGAGAAAAGCTTAATAAAAAATGGCCAAAGTAAAGATTTCTGATTCTTTGCTCAACGAGATTGAAAAAAAATTTAAAGGAGAATCTTATGAAGTGATTGATTTACTAGAGACATTAGAAGAGAATCCAAAAAAAGGAAAGTTTATTGCTCAAGTTTCTGGGATAGTAGTTAAAGAATTAAAATATAAAAATTATAGATTTTATTTTATTGCAGACAATTATAAGATTAGGTTTCTGAGAGTTGAGGATTTGAAAGACTTGTTAATTAAGTTTGTTAGAATGTCTGATAAAAAAGACCAACAAAAAACTATAGATGAGATTAAGATTATCTTGAAGAAATTAGGAAAAGAAGGATTTTAAAAGTTTCAAAATTGTTGAAGAGGAGTTAGTATTTTCAATACTAATAATTGATTTGAGTTCAAAAATAGCTAACTACTTTTTATAGATATTGTCATGATGGTCAAAATCGTCAAATAAAATCATATTTATTTTTTTATTATATTGGAAAACAAGAACAAAATGCCCTATATGGGCTCGCTTTGAGTCTTTCATATTATATCTTAAATTTTTGTAATTTTCTACATTGTATGAATTAATGATTTCGTCTATTTTCTTTAGAAGTTGTTCGTATAATGATTTATCTTTTTTATACAATTTCTTCAGAATTCTCTTTAAATTGTCTGAATAATTGTAAGAATACATTTAGTCCTCTATTTGGTTTCTTAAATCTTGGATGCTCTCAAATTTATGGTATTTTTCTTTTCTTATTTTGTTTAATTTTTCTATGTATTCTGGTTTTAATTCTGGTTCCAAAAAAGAATCTCCATATTTTCTTGTAATGAATGCAACAGCTTGAGATTTGTTTTTTAATCCATACTTAGCTTTCACTATATTAAGAATTCTATCTTCATCTTCATTTATATCAATTATACTTTGAACCATTATGAAAAATCCTCCAAAGATTTTTTATTTTGATTAGTCTATTAATCATTTTATTATGTTTTATAATGAATTATAATGTTTATAAATGTTTTGCTATCTAAATTTCTCATACTAAGAATTGATTTGAGTTAGTTTATTGATATGTTTAATTAATGTAAAGAGATTTTATTATAAATAACTTCCAATAATAATTAAAATTGAACCTAAAACTAAAGAGAGGATTAATGGGGAGAACACTGCAGAAGGCATGATTTTTGGATATAAGGTAATTTGTAAGGAAATTTTAAAAAAAGATTTAAAAGATTGTTCAATTGCAATTCAAGGACTTGGGGCGGTTGGAATGCCTTTGGCTGAAAAGCTTTTGGAAGAAGGATGCAAGGTTATAGGTTCAGATGTGGATAATAAAAAATGTAAAATTGCTAAGAAAAAAGGTGTTAAAATTGTTTCTGTAAAAAAAATTCTTTTTGAAAAGGTGGATATTCTTTCTCCTTGTGCTTTTGGAGAAGTGATAAATAAGAAAACAATTCCAAAATTGAAATGTAAGATTATAGCGGGAGGGGCCAATAATATTCTTGAAAATGAAATCTCTGATAATAAAAAATTATTAAAAAGAAATTTAATATTTGTTCCAGATTTTGTTATAAATTCTGGAGGTTTCTTACAGGCATTAATTGAAAGAAGAGGGGGAAGTGTTAAGGAGGCAAAGGAAGAATCAATTATAATTGCTAAACAACTTCAAAGAGTTATTGATCATTCGAGAAAAAATAAACTAAGTTTACTCGAATCTGCTTTTATTTTATTTGATTAAAGCTCTCCAAAATTGGAGAGGATTTGTTTAAGTATGTTTATTTTTTAATTATATTAAGGAGAAAAAATGGAAAGAAAAATATTAGACGCATCATTAGAAAGAAATGTTAGTTTTACGTGTTCATTAGGGCTTATAATTCATTGTAATCTAAGAGATTATGCTTCACAATATGGAAATTATGACCATTATATAGATACTATCCTTAAAGAAATTCCAGAGATAAAAAAAGCGAAAGAGATAGAAAGGAAAAAAAGCGAAATAGAAACAGGGAGGGATTGGATTATAAGACATTTTTATCATGATATAAGTTATGAAGATGGATTAAAGGTTAAAATAAAAATAACTGACGGAAAAGATAGAAAACCAGATGATTATTTTGATGTCTCGGTGTTTAATAAAGGAGTTAAGCAATGTCCTGACCGAAAATTTAGATTGGATGCAATTGGGAATATGGATGAAATATCTGGAGGGTTAAAAGATGAAAAGTGAAAATAATGGTAGAAATGAGCTTGAAGAGAGATTAATTCAATTACCGAGTATTCAAGCTGGAAAAGGTATGTGGCAAAATGAATATCATGAATTTGATGTATATGATCATACTATTGCTGTTATTGATGCTTTGAAAAAAGAGACAGAAGATATTGATTTAATTTCTGCAGGATATTTGCATGATATTGGTAAACCGGTTTCTGCTAAATTAAGATTTTATGAGGGAGTTTTACAAGAAAAAGAACCAGGAATTCCTTATCATACATTTAAAGATCATGAGAGAATCGGAGAAGAATTAGTATTGCAAATGCCTGATGAGTTTTTCTCTGAATATGGACTTAATAAGGAAAAAATAGCAAAATTAGTTGGAGCACATTATTTGCCTATGCAAGGAATTCATAAAATGAGAGAAGCAGGAAATTTTGTGGATTTTTTAGAGGCCTATAGAAATTTAGAAAAAGCAATTGATAAAACTGAACTTGATAGGAACGAAGTTATGGGTATTTTCTTAGCAGATTGTATTGGAAAAGGAGATGCTCCTGAAGATCAACAAGAACTTTTATTAGTTAGAGATATTTTACTTGGAGAAGGAGATTTGAATGAAATTTATAATATTCAGAAAAATACAATTAGGAGAGGTTATGCTGAAAAAAATTAAACTAAATATTTTTAAACATATATAATTAAAAAATAAAATGGAAAAAACAACACTGAAAGAATTTTTGGGAAGGAATGGAGAAACTCTTAGTGGAAGATATCTTTTAGAAGGTGAGGAAGAATTAACTAGAACTCCTAGAATAAAGACAAGTGATGGTCACGAGATTTTTTTATCTTGTGTAGATGTAAATAGGACTTCAAAATATACTGGGGTAAAAGTTGTAGTTGATGGAAAATTTAGAGGATTAAATTATAATTTGATAAGGGATAATATTTGGAGAGAGGTAAAGATGTTTTTTGATGAATTTCAAACCCATAGGCTGGAAGGAATGGCTTTAGATGAGATTATTGGAAAGATAGATTTAATTGATCAAAAAATTCAGAGGAATTATAGTTAATATTAATTTCTTTTCTTATCATAATCCTTTGCCATAATACTTTTAAACCACGTTTAATTTTTGATAATATAAAAAAATGGTGTCTTTAAATTATGATGGGTTGATAGAAAAACTTGCTATTGCATCTGGGCTTTCTAAAGAAGAAGTAGATAGAAAAGTAGAAGCGAAGTGTGCTAAGCTTTCTGGATTGATAAGTAAGGAAGGAAGTGCGCAGATTGTTGCCTCAGAATTGGGGATAAGTTTTGATAGAGAGAAATTAAAAATTTCAGAAATTGTTCCCGGTATGAAAAAAGTTAGTCTTGTCGGAAAAATTATTGAAGAGCCGAGAATAAGTAATTTTAAAACTAAAAATGATATTGAAGGAAAAGTTGCGTCGATGGTTTTAGCAGATGAGACTAATAATGTTCGATTAGTTCTTTGGGATATAAAACATATTGCTTTATTTGAAGAGGGTAAAATTAAAAAAGGAGATATTATCGAAGTTTCAAATGTTGCAATAAGAAATGATGAAATTCATTTAGGAAGTTATGGAGATATTAAAATAAGTAATGAAGTTTTGGGAAATGTTGTTAAAGAGAAAAAAATTCCTGAGAAAAAAATTGTGGATTTGCAATCTGGAACGAATGCCAAAATTAGGGCGTTTATTGTTCAGATGTTTGAGCCGAAATTTTTTGAAGTTTGTTCAGAGTGTGGAAAAAAAGCGACAAATAATGAATGTTTAATTCATGGAAAAATTTCTCCTGAGAAGCGCGCTTTAATTTCATTAGTTTTAGATGATGGTAGTGAGAATATGAAAGCAGTAATCTTTCAAGAAGGAATTAGTAAATTGGGTATTTCTAAAGAAGAGCTGAATAATACAGAGTTATTTGTTAAAAAGAAGCAGGAACTTTTAGGAAAGGAATTTTTTTTCTCTGCAAATATTCGAAACAATGCAATGTTTAATACTACTGAAATGATTATTAACGACGTGGAAACTATTGAATTAGATAATTTAATTGAAGGGTTGAGATAAATTTTTGAAAGGTTAATTTTATAATCGTCCGATTCTTTAATTTACTATGATGTTTAAAACCCACCTGGTGATAGGGATTTTTGCAGTTATTTTATTCTGGCCTTTGGTGAATAATCCTTTTAGTTTTGCTATTGTTGCAATTATTGCGAGTGTTATTCCTGATATTGATACTGCTGTTTCAAAAGTTGGAAGGAACGTGCCGGCAAAAATTGTGCAAGTGTTTACAACTCATAGAGGGATGGTGCATAGTTTGACTTTTTGTGCGATTGTTTCTTTAATTTTAAGTATTTTTTTCCCTAAACTTGCCTTCGGATTTTTTTTAGGTTTTGGAATTCATTTATTAGTCGATAGTTTTACTAAAATGGGAATAACTCCTTTTTGGCCTTATTCAAGAATTGCTAAAGGCGTGATTCCTACTAACGGGGTTCTTGAAAAGGGAATTCTCTTCAGTTTTGCCCTTGTTGATTTGCTGTTAATATTAGTTAAATTGTTAGGATGATTATTTCTCAAAACAGCTTTAGTATTGGATAAATCTTTATAAACGCGCTGAGTTAGGTTATAAGATGGTTAAGGCTAAAGAAGTTGATTCTGATGGAGAATTAAAAAAAGTTAAGGATGCTGTTGCTAAGAAGGTTGAACCGAAGTTAGGAGATATTCCTGGGATTGGACCTGCGGCGATTGCGAAACTTGAGGCTGCTGGAGTTTATGATTTGATGGGCGTTGCGACTTTGACACCTCCTGCGTTGTCTGAAGTTTCTGGTCTTGGAGAGGCTGTTGCAAGAAAAGCAATTCAAGCCGCTAGAGGAATGTTGGATTTAGGGTTTATGGACGGAAATGAGTTTGCAACTAAAAGAAAAGATATTCATTACATTACAACTGGAAGTAAAAATGTTGATAATTTATTGGGGGGAAAGGGGATTGAGAGTAAATCTATTACGGAATTTTTTGGAGCCTTCGGTTCTGGAAAAACGCAAATTGCTTTGTCGTTAGCAGTTAATACACAGCTTCCTAAAGAGGCTGGCGGGGCTAATGGTAAGGCAGTTTATATTGATACAGAGGGAACTTTTAGGCCGGAGAGAATTAGGCAATTTGCAGAAGGGGTTGGGGCTAATCCTGAAAAAGTTTTAAAAAATATTTTAGTCGCTCGAGCTTTTAATTCTGATCATCAAATTCTTTTGTTAGAAAAAATTAATGAGATGATTAAAAATGGGGAGCCTATTCGATTATTAATTATTGATTCTCTTACTGCACATTTTAGAGCAGAATATTCTGGACGAGGCCAGTTAGCAGATAGACAACAGAGATTAAACAGGTATATGCACGATTTAATGAAATTAGCTGAACAAAGAAATTTAGCTGTTGTAGTTACAAATCAAGTTATGTCTAATCCTGCGCAAATGTTTGGTGATCCGACAACTCCGATAGGGGGAAATATTGTGGGACATGCTTCTACTTATAGGATTTATCTTCGTCGAGGAAAAAAAGATTCACGTGTTGCAAAATTAATTGATAGTCCGAGTTTGCCAGATGGTGAGACAGTGTTTATGGTCGAAACTTTAGGGTTGAAAGATGTCGAGATAAAATAAAATGGAAATGACTCTTTATCAGAATAAGGCGTTTCAAGTTTTGGAAACTATAGGAAGTAATTATATAGGGGACAAGAAAATTGAAATTGCTTTTGAAGGAGATTATCTAACTATTGCGATAGTTTCATATAAAGATTTTAAAGATTGTGCAGAGCACGTTAGAAATTGGGCTAATATTCTTGATGGACTTAATTCTTGGTTTGGAGGTCCTGCTTCAATTGATAATTATTTTGAGCGAGTTGAAAGAGGAGAGACTAATCCTTTACAGGAATGGGAGAGTATTAAAGTTCGTTTTGGATTATCAGATAAATTTGATGTGAGAGAAAGTAAATTTTTTTAAATAATAACAATGTTTTTATATTAGTTTATTTTAAAATTTCTATAAGAGGATTTATGGAAATTATAGCTGATTTACAAGTGCATTCAAAACATGCGCGAGCTACGTCTCGTAATTTAAGTATTGAAAATTTAGAAAAGTTTGGAAAAATTAAGGGATTGAATTTGATTGGCACTGGAGATTTTCAGCACCCTTTGCATAGGAAAGAAATTGATTCGAAATTAAAAGAAGACAATAAAGGGATTTTATGGACGAAGAAAAAAGATGTCGCGTTTTTATGGCAGACAGAAATTAGTTTAATGTATAAACAAGGTGATAAGAGACGAGCGGTTCACCTTTTAATTTTTGCACCGAATAAAAATATTGCAGATAAAATTACAACTTATTTGGGAAGTAAAGGAAGACTTGATTATGATGGCCGGCCGATTTTTGGAATTAGTTGTCGAGATATTGTAAAAGATTTGAAAAAAATTGATACTTTGGTTGAAATTATTCCTGCGCATTGTATGACTCCGTGGTTTGGGATTTTTGGTTCGAAGAGTGGTTTTGATTCTTTGGAAGAAGCGTTTGGTGACCAGTTTAAACATATTTATGCTGTTGAATCTGGAATGAGTGCTGATCCTGAAATGTTGTGGAGATTTAAGGAAATTGCTTCTGGAAGAATAAAAGTTGTTTCATTTAGCGACGCGCATAGTCATTGGCCTTGGCGAATTGGAAGAGAGGCTACAATTTTTGATCTTGAAGAATTAAGTTATGAAAATATTATTAATGCTATTCGAACTGGAAATGGAATAAAAGCAACGATTGAAACTCCTCCAGAATATGGGAAGTATCATTGGGACGGACATAGAAATTGTAATTTTTCTTGTGATCCAAAAAAAACAAAAGAACTTGAAAGTAAATGTCCTAAGTGTGGGAATTTATTGACTATTGGAGTTGATTATAGAGTTGAGGAAATTGCTGAAAAAGAAAATGGTTTTAGGCCTGCAAATTTTAAACCTTTTTATAAACTATTGCCCTTGCATGAACTAATTGTTATGGTTGGAGATAAAGGAATTGCCTCGAAGGGAAATTGGGAAATTTATAATTCTTTAATTTCAAAATTTGATAATGAGTTAAATATTTTACTTAGAGTTTCTCAAGAAGATTTATTGAAAGAAGAAATTAATGAGAAATTAATTAAGTTGATTATTAGAAATCGTATTGGGACAATAAAAGTGCGTCCGGGTTATGATGGTACGTATGGCGAGGCTATTTTGAGTGAGCAGAAGAAGTTGTTTTAATTTTATTTGTAAAATGATGAAGATAAAATTGGGTTGCTAATTGTTTGAATGTTGAGAGATTAGCTATATTCATTCGGATTCTTAACGAATCTATCTCGATATTTGTAATGTGCTTCAAGGGTTTTTACTTTGCATTTTGGACAATCTTCTTTTAAAGTGTAAGAATTACAATTGGGACATTTATGGAGGAGCATTTTAATGTTTCAAAACTTCAAATTCGCATTTTTGTTTTTTAGCAGATTTTTCTATTAATTCCAAATCATTTTTTATTTCGCTATCTGTTTTTTTCAAATCAAGGGTTTTTCTTTTTATTGAAAATTTAGAATTACCAAGATAAACTATTCCTTCTATTCCTTTCAATAACTCTTTTAATTTTATAATTCCTTCAGGGTCTTTAGAAGTTAGTTTGAACTCTCGCTTTATTTCTTTTTCTTTACCCTTTTTTTCTTCAATAATTTTTTTTATCTTTTCTATTTGTTCTTTATCAAAGTATTTTTTTAAAATTTCAGGATTTTCTCGAGCGTCGTCTATGAAATCTCCTAAAGTTTGTTGTTCTGTTATTTTTCCAAAAATTTTGTCCCAGTTATCTCCAAGAAGTTTTTTCATAATTACTTCATAGGTTTTTTCTTTTTTGTATTGGGCTAGAATTTCTTTACGATCTTTGTCCTTTACTCGTCTTAAACTTAAAAATAAATGATTTTCTCTCACATTTAAAATTTTACATACAATTACTTTATTCGGAACTACATGAACTCTTATATTTCGGATTCTTCCCGGAGCTACTTCGCTGAATACTATTGAACCCTTAATCCCATTAATTGCTTCAACAAAAACTGTTGTCTTGACTATATCTGTTACTTTACAAATTATTAAATCCCCTTCTTGATAGTTTTTCATAGAATTAGTTATTTTGATAGGTTTTTAAGATTTTGGTTAAAACTTTATCATTTCAATTTCTAATTTTTTCTTTAACTCTAGGATAAATTCCCCTTCTTTTTGTTTTTCAATTAAACAACCTGCAGCCATAGGATGGCCTCCGACTTCTCCTCCGATGATCTCAATTACTGCATTAAGGACTTCCCGGATGTTTTTTCCTGATTTTCCTACCATTCTTGCAGATACTTTTATTTTGTCTTGATTATAGGCCATACCGATTATCGCCTTTCCTTCAGGATATTCCCTTGAATTTGAAATTATGCTTGCAATTGTTCCGATTATTGTATCTTTTATTTTATTTTGTGCGTTGATAATGAGGTAGTTTTTATTTTCTATTTTATCTAATTCTGGAATCATATTGAGGGCTTTCACAATGTTTTGTTTATTTATTGTATGGATTTTTTCAACACGGTCTTTTGCTTTTTTATTTTGTAAACAAAAAGATACAGCTGTGCTTGATTCACCATTTCTTGAACAGGCATTTATCATCGCACTGATTTCTCTTGCATCTTCTAATTTATTAAAGAAATTAACTAAGTAAATATTGCCTACTAAATCTTCGGTTTTTCCTGAATCTGATCTTTGGAGAGTTATCGCTGTGATTAATCTTGAAAGTTCTTCTTCGTTGATTTCTAAAATTGTTTTGTATTTTCCATTTTCTCTTTCTAAACCTAATTCTCTTAAGAATTCGTTTGCCCCTTTACTTGAACCTGTTACTCCTGGAAGTAATATGTTAGAACTATATTCTAATACTCTATCTATCGGGCGAGTTGCAGGATATAATAAGAGGCCTTTTTTTACTTTTATGTTTGACTCTTTGATTATGTTAGTGTATGTTTTTCCTAAATTTTTTTCTAACATGTCTCCGACCATTCCGATAATAGAAAGATAAGCTAAGTCTTTGTTTTGTTCATCTATTTCTTTTGCAAATAAATAACAAATTGCTGCACTGCTCATGTCTTCATAAGTTTTACATAAATGGGTGTTTGCGATTGTAACATTCGAAGGTATTTCTGAAATTATTTCGTGATGGTCTAGGATAAATACATCTTCTTTTATGTCTTTGATATACTGAAAACTATTTGAACCTAAATCGGAAAAGAATATTAAATGATTTTTTGGGAGATTTTCAAAAACTTCTTTTTCTAAATTTTTTACTATTCTGAGTCTGAAATTTAATCCGAGTCTTTGAAATGTCCGAGTGAGAATTGCTGCAGAGGTAATACCATCTGTATCAAAATGACTTATTAATTGAATCTCTTTATTTTGACTTTTTTCTAAAAATTTCTCAGCTACTCTTTTAATTAATTCTAACATTTATACCTCTTTAAGATTATTTATTGAAGCACAGGAGCCTTTTTGTCTTGGTATTTCTGAATTGTTTTCTTTAAACCTACAAATCTGACAATTTCTCTTTTTGCCCTTTTATCTTGCTTGTTTTTTTCGTAATGCGCCTCAATTTTGGAAAGTTTTTTAGATACCATATCTAAATCTGTTTCATAAGGAATTTTATTTTCTTTTAGGATTTTTGTTATTTTCTTCCCTAATAATTTGATTTTTGCAACGTTATGCTTTTCTTTGAGAATGATACCTATTTTTGAAGGAGTATTTCCCTGTTTTGCTAAGTCTATGACTATTTGTTCGATGTTTTCCGCTGTTTCTCTATCATTAGTTAAGGGCTTTTTCTTTTTTTCTTTCTTTTCAGTTGCCATAGTTTATTCTCCGATCTATAGTTTAAAAATGTTTGTAATGATTTTTAGGGAATTAATTTTTAGCAAAGTTTTTTAAATTATTCAAAGTTAAGAATTGAAAGCCCTGTAGTATAGTGGTCAAGTATTCCGGTCTTTGGAACCGGAGACCCAGGTTCGAATCCTGGCAGGGCTATTATTTTTGAAATATTAATTTTTATTAAGAATTTTTTTGAAAATTTAATAAAGAAATATTTATATAATCCTTTTTACTTTTATTTCGATAAAATGAAAGTGAGTGAAAGGAGGTTAATTACTATGAAAAAGAATTTATTTTTTGTATTTTCTGTTTTGATTGTTTTAGCATTGTCTTCTGGAGTTTTAGCAAATGTTTGGTTTGGAGATAAATTTTTCTTAGGACCTAAAGGATTAGATGTTTCTCAATGGATAGATACAGATAATGGAATAAAAGAAGATGTTGCTGGAGCTGTGCTTTCAGATAACTCATATTGGGATAGTTGTATTGCTGGGAATACCAGAGTAAAAGAATATTATATTGATCATACAAGTACAACAGATTGTTCTTGGACATATAGTCGTTCTAGGTCTCCTAGATGGCAAAGGGAATGTAATCCTTCTGTAGAATTTCAGGAAATTAGTTGTGATAACACTTGTAGTACTTCTCCTGTAAGAATTGGAGGAGAAACTAGAGATGCAGGTTATTGTGCACCTTCTCCATCTCCATCTCAACCTTCTGCGAGATGCCAAGATACAGATAATGGAGATAAACCTGATGTTGCTGGTTTTGTTGCTATACCTTCTGGAAATACGGTAATCCGTTATTATGATGAAATTCAAGGTTCTCAATTAATTGAAGCAACTTGTGATGGAAATCAAGTAAAAATGGTGCCTCATGATTGTGCTGGTTTGTTGAGAATGAATCAACCTGTTTCAGGACGGTCACCGCTTACTGCAGATATTTGTGAAACCCATTTACTTAGTTGTACTTCTGTAGGACAATCAGTTGGAAGTGTTCAAACAACTGACGCTCGTGGAAATCCTCGTAACTCTATGGCTTCTTGTACTGGTTTAGCAAGATATACATCTTATACTTGTAATGCTGAAGGAGTTTACAAAGCTGAATTTGATTTGAATCATGATAACAGAGTTAATCAAGCTGATGTAAGTTCATCAACTAATGCAGTAGCTATTCAAACTATAATAAATTACATTAATCAAAATCCTTTGAATGGACAACAAGTTTTATCTGAAACAGTAAATTGCCCTGGAGGATGTGTTGCAGGAGAGTGTAGAAATCTTCCGCCAGAAGCATCGTGTGTCGATACTGATGGAATGAATTCTGGAACTCGTGGAACTACAACTGCTGGAACATATACTGGAACAGATAGTTGTCTTGGACCTACAAGGGTTTTAGAGTATAATTGTATTGCAGGTCTTGGAATTAATGCAAATAGTTTGCCTTGTAGTGCAGGAAAAACTTGTCAAAACGGAGCTTGTATTTAGTCAAATTTTTATTTTTCTTTTTTTTAATATTTTTCTTTATATCTTCCTCGAGATTCTACTGCTTTTAATCTTTCAATAACTACTTTTCCTTTAGAATATGTTTTTTTGTAAGAAGATTCTATTTCTTTCCAATAATTTTCCCAATGTATGTAATGCTTTGCTTCGAGAGCTTGTTTGATTAAGTGCAAATCTACAGCTTTATCCTCTATTTTTTTAGAAATAAATCCTAATCCAAAATCTATGAAAAAGGTTTTACCTTCTGATAAAATTATATTGCTCGTCGTTAAATCTCCGTGGATGATGTCTTCATGATGTAATTTTGCAATTGATTCTCCGATTTTTTTACATATTTCATATTTGTTTGATAAATTGTCTAAATGTTCTGAAAGTTTTTCCCCCTCAATGTAAGGCATGTTTATTTTAAATTCATATTTCGATAATTCTGGTTTTGGAGAATTAATTATTTTAGATGCTTTTTCGAGAAGTTTGGTTTCTTTTTTTGTTCTTGATTTTCTAATTTTGTCATCTAATTCTTTTAATCGATATTTTTTTGGAATTCGGTCTTTAATGATTTTGTCGTCGATTTTGTAGATTTTTGCTTCAGCGCCTTGCGCGAGGATTTTTTGAGTCATTTTAAAACATTCTTTTCTTTTTACCAAATTTCTTAGCGAGTTTCATCATTTGCTTATTTGACATTAATTTTTGAGGATTGCTCATATCAATATCTTCGAGTCCCTTTGCTCCAGATGCAAGTTCTTTTATCATCTTGTATTGTTTTAATAATTGTCTAATTTCTCCAGTTGTAGTCCCTGAACCTTTTGCTATTCTTTGTAAACGCGCGGTTTGTTTTTCTAATATTTCAGGATTCTCCCTTTCTTCTAAAGTCATTGATTTAATTGCGTGTTTCCAATGTTTCATTTTTGATTCTTGTCCTTCAAGCATATCTTCAGAAACTTTTGTTTTTCCTAATCCTGGAATCATTTTAGTAATGCTACTTAGAGGACCCATAGATTGCATTGAATCTAATTGTTGTGCGAAATCATCTAATGTGAATTTTCCTTCTTCTAATCTTTTTGTTAATTTTTTTTGCGCTTTATCGTCGGTGACATTACGGACTTTTTCTAATAAAGATTCTAAATCTCCCATTCCTAAAAGTCTTGAAATAAAACTTGTTGGATTGAATGTTTCAATGTCTTGGGGTTTTTCACCTGTTCCAATAAAATAGACTGATGCGTTTGCTTCATGGCATGCAGTTAAAGCCCCTCCTGCTTTTGCAGACGAGTCCATACGAGTTATTATTACTCCATCGATTCCAATAGTTTCTTTTAGTTTTTGAGCTTGGGTTTTAGCTGTTTGCCCAATGTCCGCTGCAATTACTAAAATAGTGTGAGTTGGTTTTAATATTTTAGAGATATTTTTTATTTCTTCTATGAGTGATTTTTCTAATGCGTCTCTTCCTGCAGAATCAATAAGAATTAAATCATATTTTTTTAATTCTTTTTCGTATTTTTCATAAATTTTTATCGGGTTTTTCTCTTGTTTATCCACGAAAGCAGGGACGTCTATTTTTTTACCCAATTGTTCTAATTGATCTGAAGCTGCAGGACGATGAACATCTAATCCGAGCATAGCAACTTTTCTTCCACGTTTTTTGTAATAAAACGCTAATTTTGAAATTGTTGTAGTTTTGCCTGTACCATATAATCCTACAAATAATATTTTTTCCTGTTTTTCTAATTTCAGTTCCTTTTTTTCACCGCCAAGAATCTCAGTTATTTCATCATTCAATAATTTTATCAAATGCTCTTTTTTCTCAACATCTTTTACATATTTTTCTCCTTCAGATTTTATTTTTTCACTTAATTCTTTTACTAAAGCGATATTTACGTCTGCAGAAATTAATGCTCTCTGTAAATCTTTTACAATACTATCTACTAGTTTCTTATCTACAAAAATAGCAGAAGTTATTTTATCTACAGATTTTCTTAAGATATTTCCTAAAGATTCTAACATAT
>Ga0210057_1003658_pt1 | contig 21064 bp, 21 predicted proteins | sample CryGeyCG2114_010_2_FD_183968 | JGI IMG/M metagenome (GOLD analysis project Ga0210057, IMG submission 183968) | Groundwater microbial communities from aquifer - Crystal Geyser CG10_big_fil_rev_8/21/14_0.10 (SPAdes) (version 2) | ecosystem: Environmental > Aquatic > Deep subsurface > Groundwater ...
GTGCCGTGACGGAATTCGTCGTGGAGCGTACAATTACATTTCAAACTACAAATCGCTCGGCGCGTGAGATTAGATTTAATGACAAATTTTTGCTAAAGTGAGTTCTAGCCTCGTTTAAGACGGACTCAAACTAGTAACCAGTACACTAGTTACTAGTGTGCCACTTTTTGGCTGTCATGGTAGAAAGCAAGAGTTGGCATAATGGTTAGAATTTTTGATAAAGTAAATTAAACTCTAGTAACTAGACACTAGTAGCTAGTAACTAGTATGCCACCTTAGCTCAGTTGGCAGAGCATTGCATTCGTAACGCAAAGGTCCGCAGTTCGATTCTGCGAGGTGGCTCAGCTAGACCTATTTGATACAAGCAGATATAATCGGCATATGTTAGATACACCTGAAGAACGTCTAAAAGAAATTGAGGAACAAATGAGCAATCCTCTTTTTTGGGAAAATAAAGAACAGGCTCAAGAAATACTAAAAGAGTTCAACGAGCTCAAAGCAAAAATCGCTGAAAAGAATCAGTACGATAAAGGAGATGCCATTCTCACTATTTTTTCTGGTGCTGGAGGAGATGATGCTGAAGATTTTTCGAGCATGCTTTTCAACATGTATCAAAAATATGCAGAGTCATGTGGCTGGGGGTTTGCTACGTTGCATCAACACGAAAATGATCATGGTGGTTTTCGTAATGTCACGGTTGAAATTAGTGGGAATAACGTGTACGGCTCACTTAAAAATGAATCTGGCGTACATCGGCTTGTGCGTATCTCTCCTTTCAATGCAAAGAAATTACGACATACGAGTTTTTCTATGGTTGAAGTAGTGCCAAAGCTTCCGCAGACAAGTACTGTTGTTATATCCGAGGACAACTTAGAGGTTGAATTTTCACGATCAGGTGGCAAGGGTGGACAGAATGTGAATAAAGTAGAGACTGCGGTGCGTATTGTGCATACACCAACAGGACTTGATGCGCGCTCTTCGAGTGAGCGGAGTCAGGCACAAAATCGTGAAAAGGCACTTTCCATTTTGCGTGGCAAATTATTTAAGCGTCTTGAAGAAGAGCGAAAGAAGCGTGAAGCAGGACTTTCTATTAGCAAGACAACACAGATAGAATGGGGGAGTCAGATTCGCTCTTATGTTTTACACCCATATAAGCTTGTAAAAGACCATCGGACCGATATTGAGACCGCAGATGTAGACGCCGTACTTGATGGGGATATTGGTATCTTTGTGGAAGCAGAGAAAAATCTGGTAGAATAGATATATGCTTTATTTTGATCGCGTTAGCAAAATATATTCAGACGACTCACATGCACTCCAAGATGTGACTTTTACTATTGAGCCACAAGAGTTTGTTTCCATTGTGGGGCATTCTGGTGCGGGAAAGACAACACTTCTGAAAATGATTCTTGCAGAAGACACACCAACAGAAGGAGCAGTTTTTTTTGAATCAAATAGTATTCAGGATTTTGATCGTACTGAAATTAATTCATTTAGACGTCGCATCGGCACAGTCTTTCAAGACTTTCGTTTGTTACCTCACAAGACAGCGTATGAAAATATTGCATTTGCCATGGAGGCAGCAGGAAGAAGTGATGTAGATATTGAAGCTGACGTGCCACATGTTTTGAATTTGGTAGACCTCGGGGATAAGATGTGGAACTTTCCACACGAGCTTTCGGGTGGAGAAAAACAACGCGTTGCGATTGCTCGCGCAATTGTAAACCAGCCTGATATCGTGATTGCTGATGAGCCAACCGGAAACTTAGATCCAATCAATACGTACGAGATTGTACAGATTTTAAAGAAGGTCAATGACTTAGGTACGACAGTGATACTGACGACACATAATAAGGGCGTCATTGATTCGTTGAAGAAGCGTGTGATTACGATGGATCGTGGACGATTGATTCGTGATGACCATGAAGGTACGTATGTTTTGTAATATCTGTTATTAATTGATTATTATTTATGATTACAACAACACAACGCATTATTAAATCAGGTTTTCTCAATTTTTGGAGAAATGGTTTTATTTCGCTTGCATCTGTTTTAACAATGGTGATTACGTTGTGTGTTATTGCGGGACTTATTTTTATGAGTGCATTACTTTCGATTACGCTTAATGAAATAGAAAAGAAAGTAGATATCAACGTGTACTTTATTCCACAAGCAGACGAAGCAGATATTTTGAATTTAAAACAAGCGCTTGAAGGACTTCCTGAGGTTGCAGACATTGTGTATTTAGACCGTGAACAAGTATTAGATAATTTCAAAGAGGAGCACAAAGAAGATCAGATTGAATTGCAAGCTCTCCAAGAAATTGGCGACAATCCTTTTGGTGCAGTCTTTAATATTCGTGCTCAGGAGACATCTCAATATGAAGGCATTGCGCAATTCCTCAAGAGTGACAGTGCTCTTTCAAAAGGTGGTATAGACATTATTGATACCGTCAATTATTTTGAAAACAAAGTAGTTATTGACCGTCTAACAAAAATAATCAATACAGCAAAGAGTCTTGGTTTTGCGATTACTCTTTTGTTTGTGGCACTTTCTGTAGTGATCACATTTAATACGATTCGTCTTGCGATATTTATCTCTAAAGAAGAGATATCAGTGATGCGCTTAGTTGGTGCAAGCAATATGTACGTACGAGGTCCATTTGTGGTGACTGGCATTATGTACGGCTTTATTGCGGGTGTATGTACACTTGTTTTACTATATCCAATCACACTGTGGCTTGGTCCAAAGAGCGCCGATTTCTTTGTTGGGGTAAATGTCTTTACGTACTATGTGCGTAATTTTGGACAAATATTCTTTATTGTCATGTTTTCTGGGATTGTTTTGGGTGCAATATCGAGTTATCTTGCAGTACGACGGTACCTCAAGGTATAGTGTGTGGGTAATATAAAAATGAAACAGACAAAAACGAAACAGAAAAATCCTAAATATATATTTGTTGTCGGCGGTGTTATGTCTGGCGTAGGTAAAGGAATTACCTCTTCATCTATTGCTCTTCTTATGAAAGCACGCGGTTATACAGTAACCGCGTTAAAAATTGATCCATATATTAATATTGATGCAGGTACCATGAATCCAACAGAGCATGGTGAAGTATTTGTGTTGGACGATGGTGATGAATGTGATCAAGACATGGGCAACTACGAGCGCTTTCTTGATACGACATTGTTACGCATTAATTATATGACCACAGGGCGTGTCTATGAAGAAATTATTCGACGTGAACGTAACTTGGAATACAAAGGCAAGAATGTAGAAGTAGTTCCTGATGTACCTAAAGAAGTCATTCGTCGTATTAAAGTCGCACAACAAGAATCACAAGCAGATGTAGTTGTGATTGAGATTGGAGGTACTATCGGCGAATATCAAAATATTATTTTCCTTGAAGCGGGACGTATGTTGAAATCAATGCATCCAGAGGATGTTTCTTTTGTTATGGTATCGTATTTACCAACACCATCAAAGGTAGGAGAGATGAAGACAAAGCCAACACAATACGCTGCCCGTACATTGAATAGTGCTGGTATTCAAGCTGATGTGATCGTGGCACGAAGTGATACACTGCTTGATAAAAAGAGAAAAGAAAAAATTGGTACATTTTGTAATATCAATACTGAGCGAGTGATTTCAGCTCCTGATGTTGAAAGTATTTATGATGTGCCAGTGAATTTTGAAAAAGACATGCTCGGCGAAATATTAAGCTCACTCCTTGCATTGCCAAACCACCGCATTACTGATCTCTCACTGTGGAAAAAATTTGTAGCAAAGAATAAGCGAACAAAGAAGGAAGTCACTATTGGCGTGGTTGGAAAATATTTTAATTCAGGGAGCTTTGTCCTTTCCGATGTATATATTTCTGTATTGGAGGCAATAAAGTTTTCTGCATATCAGACTGGTGTAAAGGCAAACATACAGTATCTCTCTGCACAAGATTTTGAATCAGGTGCGATGAAACTTTCAGACTTGAAAAAGTGTGACGGAATTCTCATTCCTGGTGGCTTTGGAGCAACAGGTATTGAAGGCAAGCTCTCAGTGATTCACTACGCACGAGAAAATGGTATTCCATATTTCGGTCTTTGCTACGGTATGCAATTGCTTGTGATTGAATATGCACGTAATAAAGCAAAATTAAAAGGCGCACACACAAAAGAAATAGATCCAGATACGGCGTACCCCGTGATTGACGTGATGCCTGATCAAAAAGATTTGATAAAAGAAAATAGACTCGGTGGCACGATGCGACTCGGCGGATATCCATGTGCGTTGGAACCCAACACAATTGCATCAAAAGCATATGGTGTGCCATGTATTCGTGAGCGACATAGACATCGCTATGAGGTGAATCCAGACTATGTGGAAAAGCTTGAATCAACCGGACTTGTCTTTTCAGGAAAGTCACCTGACGGGAAGTTGATGGAGATTGTAGAATTACCAAATGCAAAAAGTGGCTTTCATGTTGGTACACAATTTCATCCAGAATTTCTTGCTCGTCCACTTTCACCACATCCACTCTTTTCTGCATTTATAAAAGCAACGATTAAAGGGAAGAAAAAATAATAGAAATAAAAAAGCGCATCAACATAAATGTTAATGCGCCTTACTGCATATATACTTCTGCGTTGCGTTCAGAACCTTACTGAAAGTTCGTTCTCCAAACCAGACCCTCCTTTTCATTATCAATATACCATAGATTGGTTTATGTAAACAACTTGAAATACTTGTGTATATGTCGTATCGTGGTGATACATCTATATTTTGCCGGTTCGTCTAATGGTAGGACACATCCCTCTGGAGGATGGTATCGGGGTTCGAGTCCCTGACCGGCAGCAGTCATGTGAGAGGTTCTGGTGACCGAGAGGCATCAAAACCCTCATGACCCTATTCTGTCACTGCATACCTGCTGAGCGCAGTATTCAAAAAAGAAAAACCACTCAAAACGAGTGGTTTTTCTTTTTTGAGGGATCAGATGGAAATAATGTCAAAATTATTGTAAAATTTGAATATTCTATTAAATCAATGCCACAGCAAACACACAATCTTAGAATCCACGGCGATAATATTTTAGAGTGCGAGAGCGCCCTAAAATTAATTGCTTCCGCTTTAAACGGCGGACATTTTGAGTTATTCGGCGGTTCTGCCTATGCTCCGACATATACTTTTAAATCTAATACCAATGAGGTTTTTATTGTTCAACTATTTCCTGGATATGGTAGATGGAGTTTTCCTCTGACAGATTACGTTGCTTCTCTGGGCGGTACATTAAGAGAAGCTCCTGATGCAATTATCACTAGGCTAGAGAATCTGGATGGAGCTAAGTCTGAAAGGCCAATTTTAGCTTTTGAATTCAGTGGTGCTCTGCCAGCAGGAAATAACGCATGGCAACGTACAGGAAGAGCATTGGCTCTTGCATATGCCGGCATACCGTACCTATATTTTGCGGAGTTGGGTGGACAGGAGTTGGACTCTGAACGAGTAATAAAAGCTGCGCGTTTTCCTAACCCGTTAGTTCCATTTGCATATGCGGTACTTGGAATGAGCAGTAATTCAATTTCGTTACCGATATATGTGCCCAGTCCATCCAGTCACAAAGATATTGTTGAAATATACAAGGATTGTTTTGGTGACAAAGAGTCAGTGTCTCTTGTGAGAGGACTTTTATTGTCTGAAGATGTAAAAGAAACTAGAGATCAAATTGAAAAGAAAGTAGCAAAGATTCTTGAGATTCTTTCCGGACAAAGAAAGCGAGCTAGCAGTATCTTAAAACCTGAAGAATGGGCTGAATTTTATAGTCAAAAATCTGGCTTGGCGAAAGCTCAATGGCTAGTTAAAAAAGCAATGCCTTGGTCAAAGAAAACAGGTATTAAGTCTTTGACCCCGACTTTCAGTGAATTATTAATAGCAGCGAAAACAGCTAATGCGGTAGCGATTGGTTCAAAGGAAATGCCACTTTGTTTAATCTCTGAAGATAATCGAAGTATTTTTGCTACAGAAATAAAGAAAATATATAAGGGAAAAATTAGTGACGATTTTCAAAAATGGATTTCTACCACCGACCGTCCGCTTGTCTGCGTATGGGTTGCTGGATTTAAGCCTCGTGGAGATGACTCTCGTCCTGATCGAGGACTTGTTCCTATGGCGAGAATGATTTTTGGTCTTGAAGACGTTGATTTGGTAACGATTGTGTATGGACCAGCAAAGCCTTCGACTTGGACTTTGTTAAAAAATGATATGTGGAAATTGGCGGCAAACAATGGATTGTGGGAGGCGATCATTAATTTAAGTAATGGAATTATCATAGACAGTAATACTGCTACCACACTAGATAGTTACGGATTCCTTGTTAACAAAGAAAAGAAAGCTTTTGAGAAAAAACTTCTGCCCGCTGCATCTGAAGTGCCGTCTTTTGGAGAGCATGATGTAGATTCTGTTTTACACCTGCTTTTTTCTAATGCTGTTGATTATGGTGTTTATGAATCCCTATGTAACCCTCCTGGTGGGGATTGGAGTGGAATAAATGTATTTGATTTTGATTCTGGTCATGAATTTCGTTGGACATCACTACCAAGAGTATCGGGATTAAAATCTAAACGTCCAGATCATCTAGCCCAAATAAAAGATATTGGTTTTCTTTCTGTAGAATCTAAGGACACGGAACCAAAGCTTGAGGATGACATTGGCCCACGCCTGATTGATTATGTTAAAAGTCTTTTTCTAAAGGCGCCGACTTCTTTTAGAGAAAAGGGCGTTTTAAGTTGGAGCCAATATACTGGGAGGAAACTCGCAGATAGCAATTTTATCTCCGGCGCGGCTTTCCGTTTCCTTAAAATTGAGGAACTCGCATCCTCATTAAAAAGAGGAAAGGTTGATATTGTCTTTGGTGTTGAATTTAAAAAGGACGCCAAACATACGACAATTCACATTTTTGCATCAAAGAAAGCGGAGCCTATTCTGCCCCTTATAAAGAAGTTGGCTCAAAGATTGAATGGACTTATTACTTTAGAGATTCATTAAACCTAGTAGTTTAGATACAAAGATTCATGCACCTGCTCCACTTTTCCGTTTTGTACCTTTCCAAAGGCCGAGTTGCCAGAATGTAACATGATATGTCTCTTGTAGAGACTCTTTGGAAGTTCTATTACGAAAGATTTTTCACCCCTAGTACCGTCGTAAGACAGCGCATATTTAACGCCTTTCTCATTCAGAGATTCTAGATAGGAAATAAATTTCTCAAAATCAATCGTACCAAAATATCTGGTTCCCGTGTTGAAATAAGGAGGATCTAGATAAACGAAGTCTCCCTTCTTAGCATTTTTTGTTGCCAATTCATAACTTTCACTTAGAAATTTATGTGGGGCAATTATCTCAGACCAAGCAAGAATGATCTTTTCTAATTGGTCGGGGTTCATGCCTTTTCTGGTGTGATGCAGAGAATTATTAAATTCTCCTTTTTTGTTGTAGCGAATAAGCCCATTTACACATGTTCGAGTTAGAAAAATAAAATCCAATGGAGATTTCTTCTTGTTGAATTTATCTCTGACTTTATAGAAAAAAGTATGACCTTCTTTTTGCAGAGAATTCCATTTCTTTCTGTAATCAGTAGTCACTTTAGTTGGATCTGTTTTTATTACATTCCACAATTCAATCAATGGCCCGTTAATATCAGAACATACAGCCTTTTTTGGTTTCAAGTGTCCTAGTACAGCACCACTTCCCAAAAATGGTTCATAATAAACATTAATTTCCTTTGGAAAGTAAGATATTAATTGGTTTGCTTGTGAGCGTTTACTTCCACTCCATTTAATAAAAGGTTGGACTCTCATGTTATTTAAAAAGAGTATTATTCACATCTGAAGCTGCAATACGTTCATGTGCGATATCAACATATTTCTGATCTAGCTCAAATCCGATAAAGTTTCTTCCGAGTTCTCTTGCCGCTAAACATTCACTTCCTGCTCCAGCAAATGGAACAAGAACTATATCCTCGGGCTTTGAAGAGATGGCTATGATTCTCTTGCATACACTCAGTGGTTTCTGTGTTGGGTGCTTACCATATTTAAGTTCACGCGCCTCCTTATTGTTTGGGATATCCCAGACCGTCCGCATTTGCTTGCCCTCTGGTTTCATTAGATCCGAAGGGTCAGAAAAATCTTTTGATTTTTGATAGTCAAAATAGTACTCGCGTTTCTTTTCGCCAGAATGTCCCCAAAGCAAGGTCTCATGGCTAGCGGTCAAACGTCTTCCGGCTAAGTTTGGAAATGCGTTTCTTTTATACCAAATAACCTCATTGATTATTTCAACACCTAAGGATTGAAATGCTAAGTTGACCATACCTATGTTGTGATATGTTCCAAAGACCCAAACCGATCCTGTTGGCTTTAATACTCTTTTTATTTCAGCTATCCAATCAAAGGTAAATTTTAAGTATTCGCCAAATGGCATGTTGTCCCAACCTTCCATTACTTTATTCCATTCACCCCCGAACCCCTTTAGTCCTTGATTATTAAAATTAATATAGTTTCCTTTTGAAAGATTGTATGGGGGGTCAGCCACCACTAAATCAATACTGCAATCAGGAAGTTTTCTTAGTCCATCCAAAGCATCTCCACAGACGATTTTATTTATTTCAAAATCACCAATTTTATTATCAGTCTTAGAGGTTATTTTCGTACCTTTATTTTTGGTAATTTTTGTTGCCATTGTCGTAATTATCGCTTATTTTTAGAGTTTTTTCAATTTTGCAGGAATGCCACTTTTTCTTTTATGCATATGGTGCTTTTTAAACACCCTAATAATGCTCTTTTCTCGAAGTTGGTACCTTCTCGAAGTATGTATTTGGCGTAATTTCTTATCTCAATATCTGCTATTTTGATTTTCTCCTTGATTCCGAGTACCCCTGATTGGAATTTTTTATATCTTTCTACGTCAGATTTTATCTGATCTTTTAGCCCAATTTCATCTAGGTCGACCTTATCTAGCATTTGCTCCAGTTGCTGCACTAAATCTTCTTCGCGTATGTATCCGCACTTACAATGCTTATCGTTAAACTTCGAGCAACCATAGTAAACATACCTATGCACGTTTCCATTCTTTTGTTTTTTGAACTTTTCGTCAGCGGTAATGCCTGATCCACAGAGACCACATTTCATAAGCTTAGTGAAGGCGAATTCTTTGTTTTCTGATCGTATGGCAGACCGAGTGGTTTTTTCTTGCACTATGTCGAATAATTCTTTCGTTATCAACGGCTCGTGCTTTCCCTTAAACCATCTACCGCTGTCTTTGGGATACTCGAACATGCCGTAGTAGAAGTGGCTGTTGATGATTATGTAAATATTACTCAGTGTAAGTGGTTTGCCACTTCTTGTTACGAACTTAAGTTCGTCTTTTAACCAGTAGAATATCTTTCTCCCACTCCAACCGTCATAGGCAACTTTCTCAAACACTTTCTTTATGATTGGAGCACGTTGTTGATCTACATAAACCACACCTTTCTCATTCACGATCGTGCTATTTGTATATCCGGTAGGTGCTACTGATGGCCATAACCCCATCTCACATTTCGTCTTAAGTCCGCGTTTTACGTTGATACTCTTATTATCGTTTTCCAGCTTTGCCTGACTTCCAAGGATCATCAGTAAGAATTTTTCATTTGGATTGTTGGTAAATTTCTGACTATACGTTCTGATCTCCACTAATTTTTTCTGATCAAGCAGATCTACCACGGATCCAAGGTCGCCGGCATTTCTGCTCAGCCGATCCGGGTGCCATACAAGAATTCCATTGAACTTACCAACTTTGATGTCGGTAATGAGTTGGTTATACATCGGTCGTTGCCCACAATCTTTCGCTGAATGTGATTCGCGATAAATATCTACGATATTAAGGTTGTCTCTTTGAGCGAGCGTAAGCATTTCTTTGATCTGCGAATCAATGGAGAGCGCTTGCTTCTCTTCGGCCTCACTTGATTTTCGAGCATAGAGGCAATATTTAATTGGCTCTGTCGACTCTATAAATTTACCCCTCGCGCTGCTTAATGTATTTGTTTCCATATACACCAATGAATGACGCAACCCCTCTTGAGAGTCCAGGACGGGTCAGTTGGTAAACTGTAGGTAACTTTAGCTTCGCAAATCCCCAATACTAAGCTAAGGTTTCAATAGGTAGCAAAATTTGCTACAATTTATTCACAGCTGAATATAAGCCGACCTAACCCCTTTGGAATCCCCAAAGGATATGGTTGCAAATCCTAGTAGAGATCAAAGGACTCCCAGTCAGAGTCACTCTACTAGGTCATATCTCGAAAGAGGTATGGGCGGGGCCGAAAGGTTCCATCGCGATGGCTGGGAGCCTTTTGATTATCTGAAGGTTTCTGTGCCACATAAATCCTAGTAGAGTTTATGTTAAAGAAAATCCTATACGGATTGGGAGGAATATTTCTATTATTTATCGTAATAGGAATCTTTGCTCCCACTCCAAAACAAGAAGTTGTTCAAAACACAGAGCAACCAAAACAGTTAGTTACTGAAAACGTAGAAGTCGAAGCAACGACTTCTGTTCCGGTTATTCCGAAATCAGAATCACCTAAACCAGTTGAAGCGAAAGCGATACAACCGGTTACCTCTACTACAAACCCCACGCCGAAGTACACATACTATGCAGTCACAAGTGTCGTCGACGGTGACACTATTAAGGTAAATATAAACGGGACAGTAGAAACACTACGTCTCATCGGAATGGATACCCCCGAGACAGTCGATCCGAGAAAGCCCGTTCAATGCTTCGGTAAAGAAGCGTCAAATAAAGCAAAAGAACTACTCGTTGGTAATAAAGTCCGCCTAGAAAAAGACTCAACACAAGGTGATCTTGATAAATACGGACGCACTCTCTCATATATTTATCGTGAAGATGGACTTTTTTACAACAAGTACATGATTGAGCAGGGTTATGCTCACGAATACACCTACAACACTCCGTATAAGTATCAAGCCGAGTTCAAGGCGGCACAGAAATCTGCTCAGGAAAACCTAAGGGGACTATGGTCACCAACCACTTGTAACGGAGATACAACTTCAAGTTCATCTCAACCGACAACAACTCAGAGTACTGGTAAGTTTTATACATCCTCGCATTACAGCGCGAAGTATTACTATCCCGAATCGTGTGACGGGTGGCAGAGTTTGAGTGCATCGTATCTCAAGTCATTTGATTCGCTGGAAGCTCTTATTGCTTCATACCCATCAAGAACTAAGAGTCCTCAATGTCAGTGATATCTTTGTCGTCCTAATCTTCGTTAGTCATCATCTTCAGGCAGATCAAGGACGATCTTATGCATTGCCTGATCGCCCGACTCGTCATCGAGGACTTCTCCGTTCCTTTTGGAATAATGTCTCTTTGCTTTTTCTGTGAGATGGTCGTCCGTGACGTCAGTTTTTCCGCTACGAGCTTCCTCAAGTCTCTCCAGGACATCTTCTTCAGTAGACGGGTGTTTCCTGCGCTCCTCATACGGTTCATTTAATTCATTTTCCATAAATTCTTTCAGAGCGTCTGTATACCCAGTGGTATATGAGCGGATATCCTCTTTCTTTTTTGCGCTTATTGCTTTGTCACTGGTGTTGGTGTTTGAGTGGACAAGAAATACCTTTCTATCTTTTGGCTTATATATCTTAGACTGGTGGCTCAAGACATATTTGATTGCATCCATTTTCTTTTCCTTAACATTTATCATCAAGGCGTGTTCAGCAATTTCGCAGTTGTTTTCTCTCCCTCTTTTTATTGCTTCGTTAGCTTTCTTCCGGAATTCTTTGTCATCTTTCCAGCGGTAAAATGTCGCCTTATCGATGCCGGTTTTCATGCACGACAAATACACGTTACCGCTTTTCTCGATCTCCTTGAGAAGCTTTTCTTTTGTCTCAAGGTCTATCATGTCAGTTGATCTTTAACGGCTTCTTTCCGGTTTCTTTTTCCCAACGATAGAGGATGACCTGAGCGTATGTCGGACTCTTTTCCATGAGGTAGCATTTGCGGTTCATTTTGACCGCTGCAATAAGCGTCGAGCCGCTTCCGCCGAATGGCTCCACTATCAAGTCATCACGCTTGGTGAGCACCTTTACGTACGGAATGAGAATCTCGAGTGGTTTAGTCCCAAAGATAATTCCTTGTCCTGATGATTTTTCATCTGCCGATTTGAAGTCAATGAAATCAGTCGGACAGATTTTCTTTCCTTTTTCGTAGGATTCCCAGTGGGGCTTTCCTGATATTGCATATAGAGCAGTTTCGTATTCGTTTTCAAGCAATTCATCTTCATTAAGATTTTGAATCGCTATATCATCCGTCGCTCCAACCATTGCGATATCATGCTTGTTGAAGAATTTATTTCCTGCTGCAAATCCTTGTACGCGATTTGGCACATGCCAAACCAGCATGTTCTTAACTTTCCAGTACTTTTCCATTTCGTTCCATATCGTTCGAATGTTTTTCCAATTCTCATACACGATAATGGAGAAGCTTTCTTTTGAAGCATCGTGGATATTTTTCATCCACAGTTCGGTGAAGTTATCCGGCAAGACATCTGTCTCCAGATATCGGCGATTCTTCTTTGCACCGAATCCAGTAGTCACTCCGTCTTTTTGTTTCGTCTTTCCCTTTAGATAGTCCAGAATGTAGGGAGGATCTGTGAAGCACATGTCAGCCTTGTGACCGTCCATGAGCTTAACCATATCCGCCTCTATGGTTGAGTCTCCACAGAGAAGACGCGACCCGTCGAGTTCGTAGATATCTCCTTTCTGAACGGTGATATTTTGGATATCTAATTTCTCCAATTCTTTTTGGAGGTCAAATTGCTCGATGTTCTCCTCGGTCGGGAAGATGTCATCCAGTTCTTCGCTACTAAATCCCACGTCTTTGAGAAATGTCTCGTCGAATTCTGCAAGAAGTTCTAGATCAAACTCTCCAGTGTTCTTATTGAGTCGTACGTTTAATTCCTTTTCCTTGTTGAGATCAGGAATATTTACGTACACTACCGGCACGGTGGCATATCCAATATCCTTAGCAATTTCTAACCTAAAATGACCACCTATGACTACACCTTTTCTTTCTTCTGCTGAATTGGCGATAATCGGATCGACCAGACCGAATTTTTGGATCGATTCTTTGAGCTGATCCGCTTGCTCTTTGGAGTGCTTTCTAGGGTTGTACTCCGAACCCCGAAGTTCATTGATCGGAACTTCCACGATATGAATTTTATCGTTCATATTTTTTACGGTTAACCTGCTTATAAAGCAAAAGAGACAAGCCTTGTTTTAGCTTGTCCCTCGGTTTTTCCGTCAGGACACGGAGTATGCGAGAAAACAAGCCATTTGACTTGTCCTCTCGGTTCTTCCGTAAGGACACAGGGTACGAGGAAACAAGTCACAGACTTTTTCCCTCGGTACTCCCGTAAGGATTATTCTTTTGTACCTAAATCATAGCGGACCCGGGGGAAAGAGTACAATGCTAACTGTGGATAACGTCAAAAGTGTCAAAACTCTTGACGTAGGACTTGCAAAACAGGACGCAATATGATAATATGATTTCATATGCATCACATACAAGCAAAATTATTGGATCTCGCGCGTCACCAGGATCTTGGTGGTTTAAGCTTCCGGCAGATTGCCGAGCTTTTAGGAGTTCCTGGAAAAGCTCAGATCGCAAAACACCACCTGCTCCAACTGGAGAAGGCTGGATTAATACGTCTTGATTTTAATGCCGGAATAATTAAGCCGATCGAGCGTGGATATCACGCCAGCCAGACAAAAAGCATTTTTTACTCCCTTCCGATTGTTGGTATGGCCAATTGTGGCCCAGCAACCATTTTTGCTGATGAACGTGTTCAAGGGTATCTCAAGGTATCGGCACAGATGCTTCCGCGTAAGAAGCAGGATTTATATGTAATCGTCGCAGATGGCCCGTCGATGAATAAGGCAGAGGTTCGGGAAGGTGTGACTATTGAAGATGGTGATTTTGTCGTGGTTGATAGTACATATAGAAGCCCGAAGAACGGAGATATTGTTGTTGCTGTCATCGATGGAATGGCAACGATAAAGCGGTACCGCGAAGATAAACAGCACGACAGGATTCTCCTCGAGGCAGAGTCCACAGAAAAGTACCTTCCGATTTTTATTCACGAGTCAGATGACTTTGTTATTAGTGGTAAGGTGGTCGATGTTATTAAAAAATCTAAACAATAAATATGACAAAGAAAAATATACATACTGTTTACAATAAAGGTCGAGAAATGTGGGAGACAAAAAAAGAAGGCCAAGCAAAACCCCTTGCTTCTTCGCACACAAAGACTGCTGCGGAAGAAAAATCAGTTAGAGAGGCTAAAAAGGCTGAGGTCGAACACGTTATTCATAACAAGGATGGAAAGATCAGTGACAAAGACAGCTATGGCAATGATTCGCATCCTCCGATTGATAGGAAGCATTAATTCACATGACTACTCCACGCCAAAAAATTCCTGAAGCTGTTATGCTCAAACTATGGGTTCTCTCTGGAGGACGCTGCGAATTTCCTAGTTGTAATGAGCTGGTGTGGAGAGATGATCTTACTCTCAAGGAAGATAATTTTGCCCACATGGCACACATTGTTGCGGCAAGTCCTTCTGGACCTCGTGGCGATACAGAATTGTCACCCGAACTTCAAACTGATTATGACAACTTAATGCTCGTGTGCTTGAAACACTCAAAGCTTATAGATGGTCGTAATGAAGGCGACTATACCATTGAACAGTTGCGAGAGTACAAATCCAAACACGAGGAGCGAATTAGAAGGCAAACCTCTATTGGTCCAGAAAGTGCAACCACAGTTGTGCGTTTCCAATCTCCGATTCGCGATCGTAGAGTCACAATCTCACGACCTCAAGTTTACGAAGCTCTATATCCTCGCTTCCCAGCGGATGACAAGGGTGTTCTGCTAGACTTTACAAACAAGGCCGGTGCTGGTGATGATGCTTTTTGGAAGCAATTTGCGGGTGAGATTGCAGATGCGGTTAAGCACGCCTTTCGCATGGGTAATGACGAACAGAGGTATGAACATCTTTCTGTTTTTGCATTGGCCCCAATTCCTGCTCTCATGTATTTTGGTAATCAGATTGGAAATGTAGTTGTAGCTGATCTGTTTCAAAAACACCGTGATACTGATGATTGGAAATGGAAGGAAGAGCCACAACACGACTCCTTCGAGTATCGCTATACAAAAATTGATGGAACAAAAAAAGAAGGTGTGGCGTTGGTGCTTTCTCTTAGCGGAAAAGTGTCCCCCGAAGAGTATAAAAAAGTTGTTGGTGATGTGTCTGTTTATGAGATAGAGGTGGAAGGGGCCACTCCAGAGTTTCTGTCTTACAAATCACGTTTGCAGAAATTCCGAGTACTATATCGCCAGGTGCTTAGTGAAATTCGGGCTAAACATGGAGGTGATTGTATTGTTCATTTATTTCCGGCAATACCTTCGCCGATCGCTGTTTTGTGTGGGAAAGAACTGCTTCCGAAGTCTGACCCCACAGTGCTTGTGTACGACAACGATAAAACGAAGGGTGGTTTTGTTCCAATATTAACAATTAATTAATAATTATCATGACTCCAGAAACGTTTCTACAAAATTTACTTGCCACGCAGAATCTATCTGATCAGCAAGAAAAAGATTTACAAGCACACAAGAAAGAAGTAACGGATTTCCTTCGTGCGAAGTTTGGAAATGATCCCGTTATTAAATATGCTGGATCACGAGAAAAAGGTACGATGATTTGTGATAAGTATGATCTTGACATTGTTTGCTACTTTCCTAGTTCGGATACACGGTCTCTAAAGGAGATACGTGAGGATGTTGCAAAACGTCTCTCTGAAAATTATCTCACAACCTCAAAAGCTTCTGCTGAACGCATACTCGATTTAAAAGGAGCAGCGTCTCCTGGGGACTTCCATATCGATGTTGTTCCAGGACGTTTTATTGAAGATTCTAAAGATGTATTCATGCACGTCGCATCTGGTGATAAGGAAAGGATGCAGACAAATCTTAAAACCCACATTGATCACATCGTAAATAGCGGATGCGTACCAGTCATTCGCCTCGCTAAGCTTTGGGCGGTTCGTAATAACGTGAAAGTTAAGACCTTTGTTCTTGAACTTTTTGTCATACAAGCTCTGTCAGGTTCGCAGAATAAAGCAGACCTGAAGGCAAGTTTCCTAAAAGTTCTCGAGGCATTTAAAGATGACTTTTCAAAAACACAACTCGTTGATCCGGCAAACTCCAACAACATTGTTTCAAGATTGATCGATGATTCAGAAAAAGCTTTGGTCGAACAAGTGGCATCAACAACACTTAGTGCCATTGATGGCTCGGATGATGTGACAAAGTGGCAAGGTGTATTTCATGATGAGAGTGATTCATCAAAATCCACAATTGGCGGATCTTCAGCCGCTGCTACTGCTGCATATGCCACAGGAAATTCTTTTCAACCGACCCGTCCATGGTGTGACAACCATGATAACGGAAACTGAAATAACTTGGCTTGAGTCTAACCACCCAACCTTAAAAGTAAACACGGATCACACTGAAGTAAGTGGCGACTTTAACTTTACTGCTACTTATGACTCAGAAACTGACAAATTTACATGGCTAACATCGCCAGGACAGACTGCCCCAGGTGTAGTTTTAAGTGGTACTTACAAAATTGCTATCAAAAAAATAGAAGATGAGAAACTCTTGCCCAGTTTAAAGGTTGAGATTGATAAAGAAAAGCTGATTACAGACAGGCATTTTTATCCTAGTGGTGGCGCGTGTTTATGTGGTCCTGCTGAAGTATATGAGTTTATCAAACAAGGTTATTCTTTTCCGCGTTATTTTGAAACACTAGTTGTGCCCTTTTTATATGGACAAACTTACTATGATTTGTATTCTAAGTGGCCATGGGGTGAATACACCCACGGTGCCGCTGGAGTATTTGAGTCATATTCTCGAAGCGAAAAGACCAAAGAGCACGCTGAGGCATGTTTACGACAGTTACAAAAGAATGGTGATTGGCCCAGGATCAAAAGAGTTCTGTCCGGAGAAGAAAGAATAACAGAGACGAGTAATTGTTTTTGTACTAAACCGAAACAGATAAGAAGGTGTCACGGATATACTTGGTCTGCCATGTTAAAGCTAAAAAAAGATATCCGAGATTACCGCATCTCTCTAAGTAATTAATTTAACTTATAAAATGAAAAATAACGCACACTTAGGAGAAACAAAAGAGCAACGATTAAAGAGGTTTGAGAAAAATCACCCCTATGAGGTTGTTGCCACGATAACAAACTCAATGGCCAATTATTTTATCAATGAGTTGCGAACTGTTTTCGATAATCCACCAAACTACCAAACATCTTTAATGTTTTTGGGTACACATTCTATTGCCTTAACAATTGCACATGGATTTTTTAATAAGGGAGGTGAGGATGGTTACAAACTTTTTCTTGAAAATTTTATTGATGGTGATACGCCTGACACTAAATTCTCTATAGTTGCATCTAGAATCCATGAATGGAGAAACGTGATAGCACATCGTTGGATCAATGTAGCAGGACATAGTTTTAGTTACGATTTTGATATGCCAGAAGGTTGGAAAATGGAGGGCGAATTTTTGTTAGTGAATCCTAAAATATACCTAGGTCAATTCTTGAAAGCTTTTGGTTCTGGAGGCAGTATTTACAAGTACGATAAAATCCTGACCACAGAAGACCTGTGGGAAGGTGCGAAGCAGAGATTTATTTCTAAATATGTCGATGAAGCCTAATATCAAAACCAAACAATACTATTCAGATCTATACGATCAACATACAGTTGATATGTGTCGCCGTACAGAGCAGTCTTTCAAAAACAAAAACACAGACCTTCCTTTAGCCGAAGGAATAACCGAGGAAGAAGCGAAGGATGTTAAGAAATTCGCGATGAAATGGTATCTCCACATGGAAATGGGAGAACGGTATCTGAATAAGGGAAAGATGATACAGGAATGGATGGAAACCGATCAAAGGAAAGATGAATTATATGAATCTGCACAGGCACCTGAAGATATACGCTGTCTTACGTGTCGGAATAGGTTAAAGCCGACCTTTAAGGAATTGTGGTCTGAAATAGATAAGCCTGATCGTGTCTTATTCATGTACGACTGTCCAAATAAATGTCTACCGCGACGAGCTTTCTTTTCTGGCGGTGAAGAATGGAGAGTAAAACCAATCCTTTGTCCTAAATGCGATATAGCTCTTGATCAGAAGGCTGATGACGATGGTGAGAAATTGGTTACTACTCGTACTTGCTCTAAATGTGGGTATTCTGAATCTGATGAGATGGTGTGGACGCACAAAAAAGATGATGACGTTGATGAAAACTTTGCAAAGGATCGAGATCGTTTTTGTATGACTGACGAGGAAGGTAAGAAATTTCAAGAGGAAAAATGGAGTCTCCAACAGATGGCTAAGTTTGTAGATGAGTGGAAAGAGAAAGATAAAGTGCGTGAAGAAAAACTTAAAGCAAACCCAAAGGGATTCCATCTCGACGGAGTTGGTTATCGATGTGCGATTTGTCACGACAGTACTAAAGAGGGCGACAATTGGTATGATGAGTTCGGTATTAAATGCCTTGTTTGTCAGAAAGCTATTGATGAGGGGGAAATTCCAGCATCGTTAGCCAAAGATGAGGATAGTTGGTATAGCAAGTTCGATCTCGACCATTATTTCAATCTCAAAGGCCCCACTTTAAGAAAATGGATCAAGGAAGGGATTATCAAACCTCGCACAGTAAGTCATTACGGAAAAGGTGTGCATTTTGAACTCTTTCTTTTGGAAGATAACAAAGAATTTTTACCACCAAAGAAGTTAGTTGAGTCGAGATCAGTAAAAACGAGAAAGGATGGTAAGGATTGGTTTACCACAGAAAGGTGGTATCGATTCGTTGATCCGTATGAGCATTTGAAGGGATATAAAATTTTGGATCATTTGAAATTCACCGTCGCGGAAGATAAGGAGGGCAATAAATAAATCATGTTTAACTTTTTTAAGAAAAACCAACATAGCGAGGACTTAAAACAGATCAAGTCTTTTCTTCGTTCACACTTGAACCAGTTGACTGAGGCCAAAGTTAAGATTCCTCAAGATGTTTTTGACGTGACTAAGTTTTTTTTGGAAGAAAACCTAGACCTCTATGAGTCAATGGATATCCTTATCCAAAAGAATCATTTCCGTGGGTGTATTCCAATGGCGAGATCAATTTTTGAGAATTCAATAAATCTTCAATACATATATAAACAAGATACCGAACAAAGAGCTAAGAATTTTAAACTTGCCTCAATGAGTGCTTTTTTGAAGCGATGGGAATCCATCAAGGAGTACACTCCAGAAGCTGAAGAAATGAAAGCTTTTATGGAGAACGAAGTAAAGAATTATGTTCCGGATAATAAAACTTTGAAGCAGAAAGCTGATGAGGTAGGAGTTCAGTCATCATACAAAGATGTGTACAAAAGACTGTCTGAATACGTTCACTCTGGCTACAAATCAAAAAGAGATTTTGATGACGGTAGACCTTACACAATTTACCTAAAAAGAATCGTATTTTCTGACACCCTTATTGTCACCCTCGAAGCGTTGAAAAAAGTATGCGAAATATATGACCTAGATGGAGGAGTTATGGTCATTGATGATCCTGGGTATAAAGGCGTATTACTCTACGCGACCAACCCTAAAAGAGAGGAGGAGAAAATGAAAAGTGCTCAAAAGTGAGATTGGCCTAGGGACTGTCGCATTTGTCGCATTTTGACTATGACCGAGACGCATAGAAACAGAGAGTAGAAGGGTGCTAAAATACCCTTACAAGGTCTCACACACGAATTCCGAGACCGAAGCGTCCAGCCAATTTGAGATAGATTTTTAATTTCTATTCGCACATACACAGATCATGTGCGGTCGCGCATGATCTGTGTATGTTACATTTTGGTAAATTTATATAGTGTTTTACGAGGGTTTGATGAGGCTCCTTTCAGGAATTAAAAACTTTGCTATACATGTGTCACATGAACACAAGACGATTTTTTATGGGCAAGGCAATTGGCTTTATTGTAGTCGTTGTATTAGTGGGTGGATTTTTTCTTGTGAATAATTATATCTACCGAGAAAAACAAGGGGATGGTAAAGCGGTTGAACTATACCGAACGTCGCTATTAGGTGAGTATGTTTGTGTACCGTACAAAGATGTATCAAAACCACAAACAGACGAGTGTGTATTTGGACTCAAAACAGATGTTGGAGAATATTATGGAATTGATTTCTTTCTAATGTCGCAAACACACGACCCACTTGTAATCGGACAAAGAATTTCAGCAAACGGCGTTGTAATTCCAGTAGAGCAACTTAGCCCTGACAAGTGGCAGGAGTATCCTGTTGAGGGTACTTTTTCTGTAACTGATTCACTCGTAATTTTAGGTGAAGAGGACACACCTCAGATCACGGTGGCGCTTGGCGATAGTGCTACCGCTATGCATGTTACTGTCTCTCCGCAGAGAGTTATCTCTGATAGCCGTTGTCCAAGTGGTGTGCAATGTATATGGGCGGGTACTGTTGAGGTGTGGACAGTCTTGACGACAGAAGTTGCTCACGGTGAACACACAATGACTTTGGGTGAGCCACAGGTATTTGGTGATTATTTGGTTACATTGATTGAGGTCTCACCAGCGAAGACTCAAGAAAGTATTCCAGATGATTCATATCAGCTTACTTATACAATTAGTTTGAAGTAGCTCACATCTATTGTAAAACGGGAGTACATAGCATTTTTTAAAATAAGAGGTTGCACTGGACTTAGCTTAAATTCTAATATGAAAAATATTTACATCACACTCGCAGTAGGGATTATTTTAATCCACGCAAATTCCCCGTCCCGTAAGGGCGGGGATGGAGTGAGTTTCCGCATCCCTGTCTCGCCCTGTTGGTGATACAATGGAAGAATGACCAAGCCACATGAGTACAGAAGATTAAGTCAT
>Ga0210057_1003659_pt1 | contig 21062 bp, 18 predicted proteins | sample CryGeyCG2114_010_2_FD_183968 | JGI IMG/M metagenome (GOLD analysis project Ga0210057, IMG submission 183968) | Groundwater microbial communities from aquifer - Crystal Geyser CG10_big_fil_rev_8/21/14_0.10 (SPAdes) (version 2) | ecosystem: Environmental > Aquatic > Deep subsurface > Groundwater ...
ATATCAGCATTTGGGAAGTCGAAGGATTCGATGATCTCGGGAAAGTTTTTATCGTTAATGTCTTCGATGTTGACAGCCGCAAATTTTTCCTTTTGGTTATCGCCCAAGGGTGAACCATCACTCTTCTTTCCAGAAGAGCTTGGCGCGGAGCTGCCAGTGGGCGCATTGGAAAAGCTATTTGAGCTTGGATAGGACGGGCTGTCGTTTGCTTCGAGGGGTGGTGGAATGTCTCCCTCATAGTCCTCTTGTGCCCACGTTTGCGAGGTGAGCGTTTGCTGGAACAGCAGAGCAAAGAGTAAAAGGCTTAGAGTTTTTTTGTTCGGTTTCATAGAAACACCTTCTTTTCTAACGGATATTGTATTCGCTCTCTTGATCCCGGCCATCTCGCTCCACTTGCATTTTGATGGACGAAGAATTTTTTAAAGCATTGTAAAGTTCCATGGCTTTTGCGGGGCTATCAATTTTTTCGCCGTTCACTGCTTTGATGCAATCGCCATTTTGAAATCCGAGCTGAGTGTAGATAGAGCCAGGCTGAATCGAGAGAAATTTAAAGCATTCAATTTCTCCGGATGAATTTCGCCGTGGGGCCATGGCTGCTTGCTGAAGAACCGCGGCCATGTCGCTGGTGTATTTCAAGACGTCAGATCTTTTAATCTCAAATTTATTCGGAGCAACCTGCGCAACATCACTCTTGGAAGGCCGCTCTAGCGGCTTGGCTGCGCCAAAAGAAATTTTTGCACCGTCGGTTTTCAACTCAATAAACTCAAGTCGGTTGTTGTTCAGATTGCGGAAGATAACTTTGCCCCGCTCGACGGCGGACAAGGTCGCCAAATTTTCAATGTCGTTGCCGACATGATAGGCGAGGACTTGATTTTTAGATTTGACCTCGATGTTGGCAATCGACTTTTGTGGATTAGAATGAACGATAGTGCCCTTCAGGGTGAGGGGAAGGGATGATTGAACTGGAGCTTCGGATTCCGATCTGTTTTTGTCCTGAGCGGCCATGAGCTGCTCGGGGATAATTCCGTCAGAGGAAAAGATGTTTCTGGAAATCACTGTGTTGTAGGACCCTCTTGCAGTGGAGGAGTCCATGTCAGAACGGACGGGATGAGCTGGCGGAGGCTGATTGGGAAGCATCAAATCGCGGTAAGCCAAAATTCCTAAATCAGCAGCACAGTAACCAACAAAGACAAACAAAAGATGAGGCAAATACTTTTCAAAAAAAAGCTTTTTGAGAGGGCTTTTGCGGGTGTTTTTATCCGTACTATTCACTTTGTACCATCATCCTTTGGTGCCGAGTGCTTCCATGCCTCCATAGCGTAACAAAGCCATGACAGGCTGGGGAGAAAATACAGTCAGGCTTTGGACAAAGGTCCAGCTGCTTTTTTGAAGTTAAATGACTGAATAAGCTTCAATTTCTGGATTTAAGCTCACGCTGGGATGAAGAAACGAGGGCATTTCTCTCTCGGGAGGGACCACCGAGTAGAGCGCATAGGGGAGAGAAGCAGAAATCCAGCTTTCGGGCGGCAAGAGTCTGAAGTCTTGATCAGTGTGCGCGTAAAGAAGAAATTCTTGCGGGCTTGCATTCTCAAAGGCCTGGTACAACAGACTTTCAAAGATGTCTTCATTGTCGGCAAATACGTGAGTGAGATAGCGAAATTGCAGAGGGGTTTCAATGCCCGTCGAGACCACTGGTTTTGCGAGCCGACGAGTCATTCCAAAGAGCCAAAAAAATTTCAAGAACTGCCGAAAGTTATGTCCCCTCAGAGAGTAACGAAGGGGGATCAAGTCTTGAATGTCGGCTGCGGACCAGGGCGCCAAGCAGCCAATCACATTGTCCAAAGAATCAAAAGCAATTAAAAAATCTGACAGCTTAAGACCTTTGAGGCGCGCCATCTTTTTGTGAAAGCTGGCCTCATCCCAGACGGAGGCAAAGGGGCGATATTGAGACCGACGAACGATGTATTCAATCAAGGCATCAAGGGTGGCCGGAGATCCGGTGCGAATTTTGATCGAGGGAACGGGCTTTGGCGCCCAAGGATAACGACCGTGCAGACTGACCATATGAAAGCGCCGGTACAGATGGTAGCGGGGCATGGCTCTTTTCATTGTTCGGGGGCGAATAAAGGTATTGAGCGCATTGCTGTCGGAAAGATTAATGATCGAGAAGATCGACGAGGTCTCATTCTCATTGATCTCGTTTCGAATAACCGGCAGAAAGTGGTGAGCCCAGTCCAAGATAGCTTGGCGGTTAGGTCGAATCCGCAGGTCTGTCGCTGTCGCGATTCGGACTTGATGATTCTCATAATAGGTATCCCGAAAAATAAAGCTGGCCATGCCATGAATTTTGTCTTCATCATCCCGCAGCGTGTAGGTCTTAAAGTCTTCAGTTTGGGTTTTGTAAGCCGCAAAAAAATCTTGCTTGCGATCGACCTTGAGATCGACCAGGCCCTTGACGGGAAACTCTTTGTAGAGCTCGATCAGCTGAGCATTGTCTTCGGGGGTGGCGATTTGTAGCTTCATGGATTTTTTTGCCAAAGAACATCAGAAATCTGAAGTTTAAAGTTGGTCCAACGTGCGGCCACAAACAGAAAATCGCTGAGTCGGTTGAGATATCGCAAGGCGCGCATCAAGTCCTCCGACGAAGATTTGTTCGGCTCCAATCGGTCTAATAATCGCACCAAGCTCCGCTCTCCACGCCGGCAAACCGTGCGAGCAAGATGCAAATGGCAGGCGCCAAGTCCTCCGCCTGGGAGAATAAAGTTGGTGAGGGGTGGGAGCTCTTCGGTCATCTGATCAATGGCTTTTTCGAGTTGTTCGATTCGATCCTCATCAAAGCTTGGAAGTTTTTTTCGAAGCTCCTCATTCTCGCAGGCCAAGTGACTTCCGAGATTGAAGAGTTCATTTTGAATTCGAAAGATCGTCGACGCAAGTTCTGTCAGTTGAGAGTTTTGCAAATCAAAATGCACCAAGCCCAAGACGCTGTTGAGCTCGTCAACAGTGCCGTAACTTTCGACGCGATCGGAGGCCTTTGAGCATTCTCTGCCATCAACTAAGCGGGTTTGGCCCTGATCTCCGGTTTTGGTGTAGATTTTTGTTTTCATTCGCCCTCTTCCTCAGGTTAAATGGAGAGATGTTGCAAAAGCAAAGACCATTTTTTGTGACCATCCCTCACTCTGGTGAAAAAGTTCCGGAGTTTTGCGATTGGCTACAAACTTTGCCGGAAGAAATTCTGATGTGTGATGTGGATCGTTTTGTTGACCAGCTGTACGAGCCGGCCCTCGAGCAATTGAAGATCCCCTTTGTCAAAACCCAATGGCATCGTTATGCAGCGGATCTGAATCGTGTTCCAGAGGATGTCGATATGACTTCTGTTCTGGGCAATATGACTCCTGCGGGGACTCACAACCGGGGATTTCATTGGGTTGTGACCACCACCAATGAACCTTTGATGAGAGCTCCGATGTCACCGGATATGCATCAAAAATTGGTTGAATTGATTTATGAGCCCTTTCATCAAACTGTCCGAGATCTTTACGAAAAAATAGATTCAGAAAATCCCAAAGCGGTTTATCAGTTGGATGTTCACTCCATGCCTTCGATGGGAACTAAGATGCATCGAGATCCCGGGCAACAGCGTGCAGATATTGTCGTTAGCGACTGTCGGGGGCAAAGTTCCTCATCGCCTTTCGTGGATCTAGTCCTTGCTGCTTATAGTCGTGCTGGATTTAGAGTTGGGTACAATTGGCCTTACTTCGGGGGGCGCGTCAGTGAACAGTATGGTGAACCTAAAAAAGGCCATCACGTTGTACAAGTGGAGATCAATCGATCTCTTTACATGGATGAAAAAACCAAAAAAATGAAGCCAGACATGGCTAAGCTGTCGCAGGAAAAAATTCTTCAGGCGCTCGATTACATCACCAAGAACATCGAAGTCCTCTCAAAAAAATAACTGGTACAACCTTTGCTGATCTTGTGTGCGTCACCGGGAATATATGCAAAGGAGTGCGCCATGAAAAAAGTAATTCTATTGATCCTCGTCAGTTTGCCTTTGACGGGGTTGCCAGTGAAGGCTTTGTACACGGGGGACAATTCTCCGAAGGCTCATACCATCTGTTACAATCCCTATGTTCAGCGGGAGAATTATCAAGTTTATGTTACGGACCTTGGTTCGGGTCGGAGTCGCCTTGATTTAGTGGAAAAAAGTATCGATGGAGAGCGAAGAATCTATTCTGACTTTGCCACGCTGACTCGGAACGATGACGGTCAAACTTTTCGAGGTGATCGTGTTGTCTTGTTTATCAGCCAAGATCGAATGCCAGATCGTATTGGTCGTTGGGGACAGGTGGATGTGATTGAGCCTAATTCTGACAGCTGGAGCCGAGTTCTTCGTTGTGACACTTTGATGCATATCATGACGAACTGAAGCTGATCCAGTCTTGAATTTGTTGACAAATCCACTCAGGGGCCTCGAGGGGAATGTCGTGGCCAGCTGTAGGATGAGTTTGTACCTTTAAGGTCCACTGATCGGCAATTCTCTGCGAACAGATGGGATTGACGAAGCGATCTTTGTCCGAATTTAAAAGCAAAATTTCAGTTTTGGGAATATGGCGGGGAAATTCGTAACGAATGGCTGCTATCAATTGGCGCAGAATGTTTTCGCGACCGGCCATCGGAAGTTCTGCAAATTTCTTAGCCCAATTCTCCGCGGCGGAGAGAGTGTTGGTGGTCATTTTTAAAATTTCCAATTCCCGGTGTTCCGCAGCTCCTGGGTGAAGCATCAAAGAGGCCAAGCGTGGTAGGTTCTGCAGACGAAGGCGTTCATAGAAAGCCGAGGTTCCTCGGTCGCTGGTATTGATCGCAACCAGGCCCGCGATTTCATCTGAAAATTCATAGGTCCACTCAACTCCCACCATGGCGCCCAGGGAAATCGTCAACAGATGCACATCCCCTTGATTCAGGAGCTTTGATCTCGCCCGTAAGTCCCTGACATTTTCGGCGATGCTGAGATAACTGGGACTGTGGTTCAGATCTCCATTGCCTCTTAAATCCAAGAGCTCGATTTGATCTTCGGGAAAGTAGTTTTGAAAAATTTCTGGAAAATCGCCCCAATGTCCCTGTTGGCGAGCGAGGCCGCGAAGAAATATCCAGCGACGGGAGCTCATTTTTTCTCCAGATGGGGATACCAAAGGTCATAAGCGCGGTCTTTGTTTTTATTTCTCTGCTCAGAAGAAAGAGAAGACCAGGAGCTGTGGGAGATCACGGTTCGAACGAGGAAATCAAACAAAGTGATGTGTCGTCGGAGAATGCGTTTTTGCCGATGTGGTTTGATGGGATGGTAGGGGCCAAGGCTCGAAAACAGTTGCAGAGGATTTTTTCGCACCCACATCCATGAGCCCATCTCCAGGGTGAGAGACAAGTAGGTTCCTGAGTTTGTTTTCATGTATTCATCATAGAGATAATCCCAGAGATCCCCATGGGTCGTATAATTTTTGGCCTGAGGCTCGATCCGATAAAAATGATTGGGAAATGTGCGCTCAAATTTTTCACTGAGCGCGTACATCTCAGGCAAGTGAGGAAAGGGTTCGCGAGTTTTTGCATAGGGAAACCAAAGGCGATCTTGGGTGCCAAAACCTGAATGAAAATCAACCGTGACAACGGCTGAACTTTCAAAAAATTGTTCTTTGCACAATTGAATCAAAGCCTGAGATTCTGGTTCCATGCCATTGTGACCTCGGTACCACGGAAGCTTCGGAGAAATCAGATGTCCCCCCACCAAAAAGGTGGGTTTTTCAAGAGCGGTGATCGGGGAATTTCTCATCAAGTCCACGCCATTCGGGTTGGCTCTTCGCATATTCATGATACCCAGGGGGTTGACCATGGGAAAAAAGACCACTCGCAATTTGGACAAGGCATCTTGAAGCAATTGATCCCACAGGAGCAATTCGGAAAAACTGCGCATCAATGCCAGCACCACCTGTGATCCGATCCGTTCCAAGCCGTGGACTCCGCCGAAAAGAGCTAAGACCGGCGCTTTGGGATCCTGTGAACCAAAACTCATCGCAATGAGGGGAAGCTGATGGTGAGCACTGGAGGTCACACCCAAGACATGCACGCGGCCGATCGATTCGAGATCGGCCAAGAGTTTTTCAAAGAGAATCCACTCGGGCAATTTTTTTTCTAGAAGCTCGATGGATGGAAGTTGGAGCTCTCCCAATTTGAGGTCCCGGGTGCGCTCTCGGAGGTCAGATTGGGCTTGGAGTCGTTTGAGTACTTTTTCCACAGAGCCTTATTTAAGTGATCTCTGTGCAGGATCGTCAAGAAATCAATGCATCGAAAGTCAGCATCATAAGCCGGTTCTCCGCCAAGTGCGGCACCGGCTTTCAGATAGGCTCGACAGAGGGGCGGCACAAGATCCTGGACTTCCGTCTGCTCTTCAGCGCTCAATGCTCGGTTCATCGATTGAATCCAAACGTCGAGGGCCGGCATGGTGAACTTCACGGTTGGAGGGCAAAGGAGTTCGTCTTTATAGCGTTGTTCCAATGCAAAGTGCTGATAAAGAAGAGCCGCTTGCCGAGGGCTGTGAGTTTTGATGGAGGCGCAGCCAAAGAGCAGGGTGGAGTTCGTTTTGTTCATATATTCAGCAATTCCTCGCCACAATAGACTGATCACGATTCCTTTGCGGTAGTCTTTGTGGATACAGGCGCGGCCCAATTCGAGCTTGGTGCCGGGGACATCCAGTATTCTGCGCAAATCGAACTCATTGGCAGAGTAGAAGCTTTGAGAAAAGTCCGAGCAGTTCAGGCGGTAGGTACCGACGACTTGATTGGTTTTTTTGTCTTTGATGATCAAATGGTCACAGATAAAGTCATACTCATCCACATCAATTCCGCGTGGTTTTGTTTTTCCAATCATTTCAATGTGAAAAACTTGGTAACGGAGGCGAAGGGCCTGGATCAATTCTTCAGGGTCAGTGACTGTTTTTAAAACAAAAGGACCCTTTTCGCTTTCAATGGTGATTTTAGGACGAAACCGGTGAACTCTGTTCTTTCGGATTTGGTAGAAATCAAACATACACCCTCCCTGATTATTTGTGTTGCCAGGAAAACTCATGTTCTCCTTGAATAATAGTGTCGCCTTTTTTGTCGGGGTCCCGTGTTAGGATTTGGTAGGATTTCTGTGGGGATTTTGCGTTGCACAATGATTCTCTAGGAAATCAGAGTTAGTTTTGCTGCGATTCCAAACCAGACCCAAACCAAAGTGAGTGAGCGTCCTCATGTTTCGTCGACTTGTGCGCATGTTTTCCTCTGTAAAAATTGCCGTGGTGATTTTGTTGGCTTTAGCAGCGGTCACAGCTGTCGGTACCATCATTGAAGCCAGGTACGACGCTCACGCTGCTGCGAAACTCGTTTATCATACTCCGTTGATGTACACGATCATGGGGGCCCTTGCGATCACGTTGATCGCGGTGATGGTGGATCGTTGGCCTTGGAAGTCCCGCCACGTGCCTTTTTTGCTCGCGCATGTTGGAATTTTAGTTCTGCTTTTGGGATCCGTGATCACCATGGAGTTTGGTGTCGATGGCACGATGAGGTTTGGCATTGGCGAAAAAAATCGCTGGGTCACTGTTCCTCAGACGGATTTTCAAATTTGGTCGTCCTTCGACGGAGATCGGTACACTCAGTTGCTCAGTCAAGAAGTGGACTTCTTCTCTCATCGACCTGAAAAGGTTCCTTTTTCATATCCGTTGGCAGAAGGTGAACTCAAGGTTGAGACCTATGAACCCTATGTCTTGCCGGCAAAAAAAGTCATCGCGAGCTCTTCGACCCGCGCGGGCAGTGCGGTTCGATTTCAGATTCAAAATAGCCGAGTGAATGTGACCGATTGGTTGGTGCAGACAAGACCAGGCGCCGTTGCTTCGAATAACTTTGGTCCGGCTCAGATTTTCCTTGGCCCAGCTCCGGCCAAGTCCACTTTGGCCAATGAATTGTACTTGGACCCCAGCCAAAAGGGCGATGATTTGAAGTACACAGTTTTTTACCGCGATCCTTCTCGCAAAACGCTCACTGGTCGGGTCAAAGAGGGGGGCTCTTTTGACACTGGATGGATGGGTTTGCAGTTTCGAATCTTTCGTTACTTGCCCAAGGCGGAAGAGTCTTATGAATTCAAAACTATGGAGCGGCCCACGCCGCTGACAACGTCGGCCGTAAAGATTTCCTTTCAAGGCAAAAGCCACTGGATTCAGCTCAACGATGTGCTTAAATTGTTTACTGACAACGCTGTCTATTTGGTGACCTATGGCAATCGTCGGTTGGATTTGGGGTTTGATCTGAGTTTGAAAAAATTTGAGGTGGGACGTTATCAGGGAACGATGAGAGCCTCCTCGTATCAGAGTGTGGTCGCCACCCCGGACGGGGTCGAAACTTTGATCTCGATGAATGAACCGCTCAAACATCAGGGCTACACTTTTTATCAAGCGAGTTTTCAAGACGGTCCCACCGGAGAGCCGACGGCGTCGATTTTGTCGGTGAACAAAGATCCAGGCCGTCCTCTTAAGTATTTGGGTTCCTTGATTTTGTCCTTGGGGATTATTTGGCTGTTTTACAATCGTCGCAAATCAGCGCGGGCGCAGGCTCCACGCGGCGGCACATTTTAAGGAGTGAGGGATGAACGCGCCTCGATCTTTTTTTTATTTCCTTTTATTGTTAGTTTTGAATTTGGGTTTAGCGGGGAGCCAAGCTCGCGCTGAATCCATCGAGGCTCTCAGGGCAATGCCGGTTCAAGACGGCGGGCGAATTAAACCTTTTGACACTTTTGCCAGGGAATCTTTGTATTTGATTTATGGCCATGAAACTTTTCGCCCGGAAAAAGGAGGCTCAGCCCGTCCAGCTTCAGAGATCGTGATGACTTGGATTTTGCAGCCGTCGGCCTGGGAAGAAACTCCACTGTTTGAGATCCGTCACGGAGAGGTCAAAAAGGGATTGAGACTCAGCGAAGAAAAAAAACATTTCTCATTCCGCGAGATCATGAACAGTGATCGGTTGCCGACGTTGATGCAGGAACTGCAAAGTCATCGAGAAACCAAGGAAAAGCTGAACCCCTATTTTCAAGCTCTTCAGAGACTGGAAAACCAACTATTTACCTTCCGCGAGATCGCCGCTGGTCGAATGTTGCGACTGGTTCCACCTAAAACGGGTGAAACTTGGCAAAGTTTGCCCGAACTTGATGGAGCTTTGCAAAGCCAGTTCGTGGAGATCAGTCAGGCCTTTATCCGTGTGCTGGGTACAGTTACCGGCAATGCGACGGCCGAGGAAAAAAATCAGACGCAGAAAATCCTCACTGAAAAAATTAAAAATTTTGAGACCTCAGCTCAGGCTGAAAATCCCGTGCTTTATGCTCAGGGCAGTAAAATTCAAACGGAGATTCATTATTATGACTTTCACCCCTTTCGATGGGCCTGGATCGTCTATTTAATTTGCGCTCTGACTTGTTTGATTGCATGGGCTTTTGAAAAACCCAGTTTTTATCGCCCGGCTTGGCTCTTGGGGTTCGTTGGGCTGGCTTTGCATATCTATGGCTTTTCTTTGCGTGTGTATTTGATGGGACGTCCACCCGTGTCCAATATGTACGAGACAGTGGTTTGGGTGGGTTTTGGCGCGGTTGTTTTTTCGATGGCGATTGAAGCCGTTTATCGCTGGCGCTTTATCTTGTTGGCAGGGACCCTCGCGGGAGCTTTTTGTCTGATGTTGGCCGACATGGCGCCGGTGGTTTTGGATCCATCCCTACAGCCTTTGGAGCCGGTTCTTCGCAGTAATTTTTGGTTGATGATTCATGTGATGACGATCACGATCAGTTACGCTGCTTTTTTCTTATCCTTTGTTTTGGGCAACATTGGCCTGATCTATTTTCTTGGCGGAGAATCAAAAAATCGAGACAAAATCAAAGCGGTCACGTTGGCTCTGTATCGAGGGATGCAAATTGGTGTTTCATTCCTCGCTCCTGGAATTATTTTGGGTGGGATTTGGGCGGACTATAGCTGGGGTCGGTTTTGGGGTTGGGATCCAAAGGAAACTTGGGCCTTGATTGTGGTCTTGGGTTACCTCGCAGTTCTTCATGGCCGTTTGGTGGGAATGATCAAAGATTTCGGTATGAATGTGGCCGCGGTGATGGCATTTTCCTTAGTCATTATGGCGTGGTACGGGGTTAACTTCGTTCTCGGCGCAGGGCTCCATTCCTATGGATTCGGAGCTGGCGGGGTCGAGTATGTCGCGGGCTTTTTGGCGGTGGAGATTTTGTTCGTCGTTTTCGCTTCTGTTGTGCGTTTTGGCCGATTGAAGGCATCGAAAGAAAACAAATAACTCTGGGCGTTGAAGCGAAGTTGGGGTGCTGAAAAGTTCATCACAAGCCGTGAGAACCTTTGACGATTTTCATTCAGTTTTCAAAAACGTCGTTGCTTCTTAGGGTGTTTCGGTTTTTAAATAAGTTAATAAAATACAAACAATAAATTCCATTTTTGCAGCAAGGGATATGACATGCATCGAGGATTGAACAAAATGGTCTCACTCCGGGCGTCGTTCGCCATCGTCAGAAACATGAGTAAAATCAGAATCGGGAACAACACCAGTTTCAGGCTTGGTTTCAGAGTCATGTTGGTGATGTTCGCAGCTCTGACGACTCTGACCCTCTCAAGTTGTGACAAGTTTCAACCTGGAATTGGGTACAATCGGGGTTACGCTCCGGAACAGCCAATCCCTTTCGATCATTCCTTGCATGTGAGCCAAAATAAAATTCAGTGTCAGTATTGTCACAACCAGGTAGAGCGCTCTCGGGATTCTAATATTCCTGCGCTGAGCACTTGTATGAATTGCCACCTGACCGTGAAGACCGACAGCCCTTGGATTCAGAAGGTCCGAGATGCTTATGACAAAAAGAAATCTATTGAATGGGTTAAGGTCCACATGCTGCCAGACCATGTTCAGTTCAATCACTCGGCCCACATCGCCCGGGGCGTGAACTGTCAAACTTGCCACGGTCCCGTTGAAACGATGCAAAGAATTTTTCAATTCTCGGATTTGTCCATGGGCTGGTGTGTGAACTGCCACCGTCAACCAGAAAACAAAGCACCTCTCAACTGCTCAACTTGTCACAACTAAGAAGGCGATTTGAATATGTCTGACACTCACCAACACGATCACGACCATGACCACGAACACGATCACAGCGCCGACGCAAGCTCAGCATCGGTCCCAGCTCCGACGCTGAGAGATCCTCGATATTGGCTGTCGCTTGAAGATTGGGCTAAAGATCCCGAGTTTCAAAAAATGGCAGAAAAAGAATTCATGTCTTCACCTTTGCAGGAAAGTGACGGGGAGGACGGCTGGGCTCGGCGTGAGTTTTTAAAATTGATGGGGGCTTCATTGGCCATGGCTTCGGCGGGATGTATCCGTCGGCCGGTTCAGAAGATTGTTCCCTACAACAAGCAACCAGAAGAAGTGACCTTCACCGTTCCGAATCTTTACACTTCTACTTATTTTGATGGCAGCGAAGCTCTGGGGCTGTTGGTGAGCACTCGTGAGGGGCGACCTTTGAAAATCGAAGGAAACCCGAAACATCCATTGAACAAAGGGGCTACTTCTGTTCGAGCTCAAGCGCACATTCTTTCCCTTTACGATCCAGAGAGAATCAAGGGCCCGCAACGAAATCTTTTGAACAAAGCAAAAACAAATCGAGACACCATTTCCGCCAAGTGGGACGACGTTGACGATGCCACCGTGAAGCAATTGAATAAAGGTGGGGTTGTGGTTCTTTCGGGAGCTATTAATTCGCCGGCAACTCGGGCCGTGATCGGAGATTTTTGCCAGGCATTTGGTGCGAAACATGTGACTTGGGAGCCTTTGGCTCACGAGGAAATTCGTCACGGACAAAAGGCTTCTTATGGCGAAGCTTTGGTTCCGTTCTATCGGTTTGATAAAGCTAAGGTCATTGTTTCTATCGGAGCCGACTTCTTGGGAACATGGATGATGCCGACGACCTATACTCGGCAATTCTCGGCGGGCCGAAAAGACATTGAAAAGATGAATAAACTGGTGGTTTTTGACCCTCATTATTCTCTAACAGGAGCCAATGCCGACGTTCGCATTCGCATCAAGCCCTCGCAGCAGATCAGCGTGGTCATGGGCTTAGCGCATGAAATCGTGGTTAAGAAAGGTTTTGGCCGATTTGCAGGAAATGCATCCGTCAAGGCGGCATTGGAGCCTTTCGCCGGTGTTGTTTCTCAGTTGAAAATGGAGCCTGCTCTTTTTGTAAAATTGGCTGAAGATTTGATCGCCAACAAAGGAAAATCCTTGGTGGTGGCAGGTGGTTTGCCAACATTGACTGCGCAAGCTCAAGAGCTTCAGATTGCAGTGAATTTTCTGAATTCTGTTTTGGAAAATGATGGCGAAACAATTGAGAGCAAGAACTCTTTGCCAGGTTTGACCGCGTCCTATTCGGAGATGGCAGATTTGATCGACAGCCTGAACAAAGGCACCGTGAAAACAGTGATAATTCACCGAACAAATCCCCTGTACTCTTTGCCACCAAGTTTTGGCTTTAAAGACGCATTGAAAAAAGCAGACCTGGTTCTTTATACCGGAGATCGCAATGATGAAACTGGACTGCAGTCTGACTATCTGATCCCGGATCATCATCCGCTGGAAAATTGGGGTGATGCTGAGATTGGAAGAGGTCTCTTCAGCATTCATCAGCCAACCATTCGTCCCATGTATGACACCCGATCGTTCGAACTCAGTTTGATGACCTGGGGTTATTTGGCGAAAAAAGGTCCGAAGCGTTTGCAAGAGTTTGAAACATTTTACGATTACCTTCGTCAGTTCTGGAAAACAGATATTCAGCCTAAAGCTGGAAAAGGAAAATCCTTTGATGATTTTTGGGACGAAGCTTTGCAGGATGGGGTTGTTGGAACTCAAGCTTCGGGATCTTCTTCGCGGACCTTTAAAACAGAAGCTCTTTCTTCGGTGAAACCCGTTCAAAGCCAAGGTTTCGAATTGGTTCTTCATCCCACGGTGGCGATGGGCGATGGAAGTCTGGCCAACGTGGCTTGGCTTCACGAATTGCCAGATCCGGTGACCAAGATTTGTTGGGATAACTATGTCAGCGTTTCGATCGCAACCGCCGAAGCATTGAAGCTCAAAGAAGGCATGCTTCTGGAATTAACCGTGAATGGTGTTACCAAGGAATTGCCGACACACATTCAGCCGGGCCTTCATGATGATGTATTGGCAGTGGCTGTTGGTTATGGCCGCACACAGGCTGGGAAAGTCGCCAACGGAGTTGGTGTTAACTCCTATGAAATGGTTGGAGTTAAAAAAGGTCAGGCCATATACGCTGGAGCTTTTGTTGAGGTGAAAAATACTCACAAAAAATATCTGTTGGCAAATCCTCAGGGTCATCACACTATGGAGGGACGTCAGATCGTTGTTGAAGCGACTCTGAAGGAATATCTGAAAAATCCATCGGCGGGTCAGCACAAGCATCATATCTTCTCCATTTGGTCCGGGCACGCCTACAATGGACATAAGTGGGCGATGAGTGTTGATTTGAACTCTTGCACAGGTTGCAATGCTTGCGTAGTTGCCTGCCAGTCTGAAAACAACATTCCTGTTGTCGGTAAGAAATATGTGATTCAGGGCCGTGAGATGTACTGGATCCGGGTTGATCGTTATTATGTTGGTGATCCAGCCAACGCTCAGGCTGTTTTTCAACCGCTGATGTGTCAACATTGTGACAACGCTCCTTGTGAATCTGTTTGCCCAGTGGCGGCAACGGTTCACAGCGATGAGGGTTTGAACGACATGATTTACAATCGTTGTGTTGGGACCAGGTACTGTGCCAACAACTGTCCTTACAAAGTTCGTCGTTTTAACTGGTTTAACTTTGCAAAGCTGATTGAAAAACCAATGCATTTGGCTCTGAATCCGGATGTCACAGTTCGAGTCCGAGGGGTCATGGAAAAATGTTCTTTCTGCGTTCACAGAATCAAGGCAGGTAAGACCAAAGCGAACTTGGAAAAACGAGAGCTTGTTGACGGCGAAATCAAGACGGCTTGCCAACAGGTTTGCCCAACGGATGCCATCGTCTTTGGAGATGTCAACAATCCAAAATCTCAGGTCGCGCAGATGTTCAAAGATAAGCGTGGCTATGCACTCTTGGAAGAGTTCCATGCGGCTCCGAATGTTCGTTATCAGGCAAAAATTAGAAACAATGATCAAGAAGGCACCGCGCACGACAACAAAGGTAGTCACTCATGATGAAGCGAAACCCCCTGGTTTTAGGCCATAAAACTCTGAAGCAAATCACTGAAGACATCGTCGCTCCAGTTGAGACCATGCCATCCAAGGGATGGTTGGGACTTTTTCTGAGCGCGAAGATGCTGTTTATATTTTATATCATCACCTTGGCCTTGGTGGTCAGCACGGGGATGGGACTCTTGGGAGTCAATCACCCTAATGGTTGGGGAACCATGATCATCACCTTCGTTTTTTGGATCGGGATCGGTCACGCAGGGACCTTAATTTCGGCGATTCTATTTTTGTTCCGACAAAAATGGAGAACTTCGGTAGCGAGAACGGCCGAGGCCATGACCGTTTTTGCGGTGATGACCGCAGGTTTGTTTCCACTGCTGCACACAGGACGACCTTGGTTGGATTTTTGGTTGTTCCCATACCCTAATCAACGGGGACCTCTGTGGGTGAATTTTCGGTCTCCATTGCTTTGGGACGTGTTTGCGGTTTCGACTTATGCAACGGTTTCTATGGTGTTTTGGTACATCGGAATGGTGCCTGACTTTGCCACAATCCGTGACCGCGCAAAAAATAAAATTCGCCACACGGTTTATGGAATTCTGAGCTTGGGTTGGCGCGGAACTGCAAAAAATTGGAGCCATTATGAAATGCTCTATTTGTTGCTAGCAGGTCTTTCTGCACCTCTGGTTCTGTCTGTTCACACCATCGTTAGCTTTGACTTTGCGGTTTCAAACCTGCCGGGCTGGCATACGACGATTTTTCCTCCCTACTTCGTTGCCGGAGCCATTTTCTCGGGATTTGGAATGGTTGTGACTTTGATGACTTTCGTGAGAATCGGATTCCCTGAGTTTAAAAATTACATCACTCTTGACCACATGGAGGTCATGAATAAAATCATTATGACCACTGGTTTGATGGTGGGTTATGCCTATGCTTCTGAATTTTTTGTCGCATGGTATTCTGGCAATATTTATGAGCGAGCAGTCTTTATCAACCGAGCTCTCGGTGCTTACGGATGGTCGTACTGGGTCATGGTTTCTTGTAACGTTTTGATCCCACAGCTTTTCTGGTTCAAAAAAATCCGCCGAAGCATTCCAATCATGTTTGTCATTTCAATTTTTGTGAATATCGGCATGTGGTTTGAGCGTTTTGTGATCACGGTGACGTCTCTTCACCATGACTTCTTGCCAAGCAACTGGGGGAACTATGCCTGGACTATGTATGACACCGCCATCTTGGTCGGTAGTTTTGGAATGTTTTTGACCTTGTTCCTGTTGTATCTGCGAGTGTTCCCAGCAATTTCGATTGCTGAGATCAAACCAGTCAAGGACGTAGGATATGGAGGGGGACAACACTAATGGCAACAATTTATAAACCAGGAATGGCCGCCATTTTTGAAACTGAAGAAGCAATCCTCAAGGCGGCTCACAAAGTGAAAGAGATGGGGTTCAAGAAATTTGACGCCATCACTCCTTACCCAGTCCATGGCATGGAAGAGGCCTGTGGAATTCAACGCTCTTGGATTCCCTATGTGGCCTTTGTGATGGGTGTTTTTGGCTGTTCTTCGGGATGGCTTTTGACTTGGTGGACATCGGCGGTGAACTGGCCTTTGAACATTGGCGGAAAGCCCTTTCACTCATTGCCAGCCTTTATTCCAATCATGTTTGAACTGACTATTTTGTTCTCGGCTCTTTCCAGTGTGGCGGCGTTGTTTTATGCCTGTGGTCTTCCGCGGGTTAATCCACCCATCATCCATCCGGATCTTACTTGTCACAAGTTTGCGATTTTTATCCCTCGCGACGATGTCGGTTATGACGAGGGTAAAATTGAGGGAATGTTTCAAGCATTAGGGGCCTCAGCAATTAAACGGGCGGAGTTCTAAGATGAAATTACGCAGTTATCTTATTGTCGGTGTGATGATGGCAGGCCTCATGGCTTGCAGTGATAAAGACAAACCCAATGTCGAATTGATCCAGGACATGATGGAGTCTCCATCCGTCCGCGCGCAGGAGTACGACGAGACTTTTGCAGATCATGCGGGTGGTGCTCAAGTTCCTCCGGATCACACGGTGCCGGTGGGCTTTAAACCTTACCGCATTGGTTATGACCCTGTATTGGCAAAAGCAGACAAAAATCCTTTTGCGGGAAATATGTCTGACGAAGTTCTTTTAACTGGGCAAAAATACTATGAAACTAACTGCATGGTTTGCCATGGCCAAAAAGGTCATGGAGACGGTTCTATCAGCTCGAAGATGCCAAATAAACCACCGGCATTGGTCACAGATAAAATCAAAGGCTGGGCCGATGGTCAGATTTATCAGGTGATCAGCATGGGTCAGGGGACGATGGGGTCTTACGCTTCACACGTGCCTCAAAAAGATCGTTGGCAGGTTGTGAACTATATTCGGCATCTTCAAAAAACAGATCAACAGTAAGAAGGTAAATTTATGGCAGGAACTCACTCAACAAATTTGCACCTGGAAAAGTATGAGCCTTCTCAGCGTTTAAAAACCGCCTCTTACGCCTTTATCGCCATTGGCGTGATTGGGTTTTTGGTCGGACTGCTGAAAAATCAAGATCGTTTGTGGACATCCTACTTAGTGGCTTTTTATTACGTCACTTGTTTGGGTGTTGGCGGCTTGTTTTTCACCGCGATTCAAAATGTGGCCAAAGCGGGATGGAGCACCAGCATCCGACGGATTTCCGAGGGAATGACCTCTTTTCTTCCCGTGGTTCTGGTGGGGTCCGTCGTGCTTCTTGCCGGTCTGAAAAAACTCTATCCTTGGGCCAATGCTGAAGTCGTTGCTGGAAATCCAATGATCGAAGCCAAAGTCGCTTACCTCAATGTGGGGTTTTTGGTGGTGCGGCTATTGATTTTTGCTTTGGGGATGTTGTTTTTCGGCAAAAAAATTGTCGGAAATTCTTTGAAGCAAGATTCGACCGGTGACGAGAATCTGACTCACAAAAATGTGGGTTGGAGTATCGGATGGATTTTATTCTTCTCTCTGTCGTTCTCTTTGTTTAGCGTGGATCTCTTGATGTCGCTGTTGCCGACTTGGTACAGCACGATCTTTGGGATCTATTGTTTCTCGGGTCTTTTCCAAAGTTCCTTGGCTTTTATGATTTTGATCATGCTCTATATGAAACGCCAAGGTGTGGTTCAGGGCTATTATACGATCGATCATGTTCATGACGTGGCTAAATACTTGAAAGCCTTCACGGTATTCTGGGCCTACATCGCATTTTCTCAGTTCATGCTGATCTGGTATGCGAATATTCCAGAGGAAACCGAGTTCTATTTGCTTCGAGCCGATGGTGGATGGATGGCGATTTCAATGTCCTTGCTGTTCTTTAAATTCATCATTCCATTCTTGGCCTTATTGCCTCGGGGAGCAAAACGAAATGAAAGTCACTTGACCGTGATGTGTGTTTTGATTTTGGTCATGCAGTATGTAGATATCTATTGGCTGGTTTACCCCAACTTTTACGAGGGCCACGTGGTCTTTGGTTTCTATGAGATCTCAATGCTGCTCTTGTTCCTGGGAATCTTCTTGTCCACAATGATGAAGTTCTTCCAGAAAAATAGCGTTGTGGCTTTGAAAGATCCACGACTGCACGAAGCACTGACCCATCATGTGACCTACTAACTAAAGGTCTCAATCAAGACAGTTTTCAAAAAAAAGCGGACTTTTTGTCCGCTTTTTTTATGGCTCCAAAAGCTGAGAAACGACCCAGTTCAGAACTGGCCATTCGGAATCGGGATCTTGATACTCTGGACCCCAGTCGATCAGACCTTCTTCAATTTCAAGATGGGGGCCTGATAAAAAGACTTTCCCGTGATTGTAGCGATAGAGAATCATTGCTGGTTCTTGCGTCTGTTCAAATTTGGCAAGAACTTGAATCTGTTTTTTGGAGGCTTCTTCCGGAGAGTAGTGAAAGGAAGGGCCCCCTAAGAGCATAATCCGATAAAGACTTTGAAAGCCTTGAATTAAAAAATCAAAACCCAAGATTCCATCTTTGAAGTGATTATTATGGAGTGAGGTCCCATCGTAGGCCACTCCGTTCAAGAGCCCAATGCCATAGTCCCCATTGGCATAACCAACATCCCGATGAGAAACCGCATAAAAAGCTCCGGCGCAGACCCCAAAATATCGGCCGCCGCCAGAAACAAAATTAAGAATGTTTTCGGCGCCGGTGGATCCCAAGGAGTTCAAGTAGGTCCAGGATTCTCCCCCCGGCATCACCAATAACTGCACTCCGGAGGACTGCAATTTTCCCTGCTGAATATCTTGAGCACTCAGGGTGGTGTAGGAAAAACCATACTGTTGAAAAAAGAGCTTCAAATGCTCTTTCCCCAGGTCCCAGCTTCCGGCATCCGAGTAGAGTGCAATTTGAGCAGGAGCTGCCAAGGCGGGAGTTGACCAAAAGGGCGAAAAAATCAGAATAGGGAGAAGAGCTAAGTACCGCATGGGCAGACAGTAGTCTCAGACCCAGTCTTTTTGCAAATGAGGGAAGAGTTTTTCCCGTCGATCAGGTGATTCTTTGTGAAACCCACCATAAAGAGGTGGCGCGTCAGAAAACCCATTTGGAATTTTTCTCTGTCAGGTGTTAAGTATACAGGTATGAGTCTTCTTTCTAAATCTCTTTTAATAGCTTCCTTGTTCGCAAATTCTGCGACGACCATGACTTTTTAATGAATTTTCCCCGAATTGAACCAAAATATGTCTGAAATCCATATCTATCTCCCAGATAATTCTGTGAAAACTTTTGATCATGAGCCCTCGGCCCTCGAGGTCGCGCAAAGCATCGGTCCTCGCTTGGCCAAAGACACCTTGGGTGTTCGAGTAAACGGAGAATCCGATATTTTGGATATTCGTTTGCCTTTGAAAGACGGCTCAAAAATTCAGCTGATCACCACTAAGTCTCCTGAGGCCAACGAAGTCATCCGTCATTCGGCGGCTCATGTGATGGCTCAGGCCGTTCAGTCCATTTGGCCAGAGGTAAAGGTCACCATCGGACCCGTGATTGAAAATGGATTTTTCTATGATTTCGATTCGCCCAGAAATTTCACCGAAGAAGACTTCGAAAAAATTGAAAAGAAAATGCAGGAGATCATCTCTAAAGATTATCCTTTGGTTCGTCGAAATGTTCCGATTGACGAAGCCATTGCGACTTTTTCAAAAATGAATGAGCGCTTCAAAGTCGAGATTATTCAAGATCTTAAAGCCAAAGGTGAAACAACTGTTGGAATTTATGACCAGGGCGATTGGTTTGATCTTTGCCGTGGCCCACATTTACAGAGCACTGGCCAGATCAAGGCCTTCAAGTTGCTATCTGTCGCAGGTGCTTACTGGCGGGGAGACGAAAAAAATCCCATGCTTCAGCGAATCTACGCCACAGCCTTTGGCGATAAAAAAGAGCTCGAACAGCATTTACATCAATTGGAAGAAGCAAAAAAAAGAGATCACCGAAAGCTTGGTAAAGAGCTGGGGCTTTTTCATTTGCATCCCTGGGCTCCGGCATCGCCCTTTTTCACCGGCAAGGGTGCAGTGATTTACAACGAATTGCAGAGATATATCCGAGAGCTTTACTTTAAGTATGGTTACCAAGAGGTCATTACTCCGCAGATTTTCGACACTGAACTTTTTAAAACCTCAGGTCACATGGCCAATTACCAAGAGGACATGTTTTTCACCACCGTGGACGAAAGACAATTCGGTGTGAAGCCCATGAACTGTCCCTCGCACTGTTTGCTGTTTAAAGCTGACCATCACTCTTATCGGGAGCTGCCGTTGAGAATGGCGGATTTTGGCCGTCTTCATCGCAATGAAAAAAGTGGTGCGATTCATGGATTGACTCGGGTTCGTTCTTTCTGTCAGGACGACGCTCATATTTTCTGCAGTCTCGACCAAATCCAGAATGAAATCGCAAGTTTCATGAAGCTTCTGTCAGAAGTTTATGAAAAGTTGGGAATGACCAATTATAAGGTGGCATTGTCCACGCGCCCTGCCGCCCGTGTGGGTGCGGACGATGTTTGGGATCAATCCGAATCCGCCTTGGCAAAAGCTTTGGACTCATTAAATATACCCTACACTCTCAATCCCGGCGACGGAGCTTTTTACGGTCCAAAAATCGACATTCGCTTTTTCGATGCGATCAACAGACCTTGGCAATTGGGCACCCTGCAGTGTGATTTCAATCTGCCAAACCTTTTCGATTTAAATTATGTCGGTGAAGACAACAGCCCCCATCGGCCTGTGATGCTCCACCGAGCGATTCTTGGATCTATTGAAAGATTCATCGCGGTCTATCTGGAACACACCGCTGGACATTTGCCAGCCTGGTTATCGCCCGTGCAGGTGCAGGTTCTGTCCATCACCGACCGAGTGAACGGATTTTGCGAGGAGATCTCTTCGGCTTTGAAATCCCAAGGAATACGGGTTGAGTTTGATCAAAGAAATGAAAAACTCAGCCGAAAAATCGTCGATGCTCAGATGCTAAAAATTCCGTTTATGATTGTTGTCGGTGACAAAGAGGCTGAACAGAGATCTGTTTCACTGCGTCTCAGGGATGGCAAACAAATCAGCGGACTGAGTTTTGAAAAGACAGTAGAAATGATTGTAGCAAACGTGAAAGAACGACAATTATCACAAATCATCAACCAGGAGGTTTCCCATTAGCGGTCCTTTCGAGAAAAAAGGGTTTGGCGGCCCAGGTGCCCGAGGCGATTTTCAAAGAAAAAAACAAGACAAAGACGGT
>Ga0210057_1003661_pt1 | contig 21059 bp, 15 predicted proteins | sample CryGeyCG2114_010_2_FD_183968 | JGI IMG/M metagenome (GOLD analysis project Ga0210057, IMG submission 183968) | Groundwater microbial communities from aquifer - Crystal Geyser CG10_big_fil_rev_8/21/14_0.10 (SPAdes) (version 2) | ecosystem: Environmental > Aquatic > Deep subsurface > Groundwater ...
CCCGGGTAATTCATATCCCATGAGATGTATTTGTGCGTGTCAATGTTCCAATTCTTGTTGACTGGCTTTCTCAAGAGAAACGCGTTCTTTGTATCAGCGCTGGAAAATGAAACAACATTGCCATAGACCACATCCTCATACACGATATTGGCTTCCGCGCCGACCGGATCATTGTCATAGACATACCATTGTGTGGTCGCCACATCGCCATCAAACAAGACCAGTGTTTCAACATGATTCCCAACAATATCATAGACTACAGACTCGCCAGAGAGAATAATGTCCGCGCTCGCTGGAAATATATACCCATTTTTTTGAATGGAAATTGCGTATGTTCCAAATGGTCTGTTTTGAAACTGATATTGACCATCCGCATTGGTTTTCGCGACAAGACCTGACGGCAATAATGTCACCGTAGATCCTGATATACTCTTGCCTGTTTCATCAGTGACGATACCGGCAATATCTCCAAAGTCTCCACGCGCGTTTACTTGGACATTATCTATTTTCCCAGACCCGAGCACTTCAAAAAAATCAACAGATACTATGGAAAGCTCGGGAAATTGTGAATGAAGATCATCCAAAAGACTTCGGGACACATGGTGCCATGTTCCATCATTCACATTTGCATCAAGATAGAGTGGAATATATCGCGTATCTGGCACTCCTTTGGATGAACCGTATGGCGAATAACGAAGATACTTCACGCCTTCATCAGTGGTTATCGCGACAAAATATACAAACTGACCGGACATATTCATATCCCATTCCATAAACTTCTGCGCGGTAATATCCCAATTCTTGTTGAGCGGTTTTCTCAAGAGAAAGGCATTTTTTGTCCCGTCACTCGTCAATGAAATCACATTGCCATACACCGCGTCTTCATATACAACATTTGCTTCCGCGCCAATCGGATCATTGTCATAGACATACCATTGCGTGGTCGCCAGATCACCGTCAAAGAGTACTACGGTAGAGAGTACTGTACCCGCAAACATGGTACTCGTCACATTTTCCTCAAGCAAAACCTGCTGATCAGCTATAGAAAACGCATACCCCATATAATCGGCTGATAGTGTATATGCTCCATACTGCACACCGACAAAATCGTAGGTACCATCTGCCTTTGTTTTTCCTGAAAGACCAAGCGGGTTGAGCGTTACACGCGCGCCACTCAACGGATTTCCCAGTTCATCGTGAACCGTTGTCTGAATGGTACCAATATCCGAGGAAACGCGCGCGGTGATATTATCAATCTTTCCAGATCCGAGTACCTCCATAAAGTTTATAGAGAGCAATGATTCATTTGGAAGAACGCTCTGCAAATCTGCCGAAAGATTTCTGGCCACATGATACCAAGAACCTGAATTCGCGGAGACTGGAAGCCGTAATTGAACCGTCTTTCCATCAGACGCAAGTCCGATAGCGCCATTCCTCGTATATTTGATATACCGAACACCTTGATCCGTAGTCAAACCAATATAGAGCACGTAATCACCCTGTATATTCATATCCCATTCCAAATATCTATGTTCTCGCACATCCCAACCACCTCTCACAGACCCTTTGGAAAGGAAGGCATTTTTTATTCCATTGCTCGTAAATTCTACCACATTGCCATACCATTCATCTTCAAAAACAATTTCAACAGTAGCTCCCTCCGGAGTGTTATCATAAACAATCCATTCAGTATCGCCTTGATCACCATCAAAGAGTACTATATTTGGAATAATAGTCGCGATAATCGTTTGATTGACATTGCTCGTTTCCAGAGACACCATTATATCAGTCTCCACGGTATATCCACGCGCGACTGTCTGCAATGAATACTCACCGTACGGCAGACTTCCAAATGAATAGAAGCCATTCATATCAGTCAACATCACCATATTGTTTGGTAACAATAAAACCGACGCGCCGACGATTGGCGTTCCGTCCTGCGTTTCCACTGTTCCCGTGATGCTTCCAATAGACGCGCCAAGCGCCAACCCGATATTGTCCATCTTGCCTGTCCCTCTCACCTCCATGAGATCAATGGATTGCAGAGTGAGGGCAGGATAAACGGTTCGCAAATCCGCAGTAATATCTCTCACAATGTGATGCCAAGTGCCATCAATGGTATCTTCTCCGAGATTTAACCATCCATAATAATTGTCATTTCTCCCGCCAACATAACCGGACGGAGCATACCGAAGCACGCGAGGACCTTGATCCGTGGTGAGCACGAGATAGATGACATACGCACTCTCAAATTTCATGTCCCACATTGCCACTTTGTGTGTCGTATTGTTCCACTTGGTTTTGTCCGCATTGCGAAGCAAAAACGCGTTGTCTCGTCCTGTACCGGTAAATTGAATGACATTCCCGTACAAATCATCCTCATAGACAACATCAAGCACAAATCCTGATGGCGTTCTATCACTCACACTCCATGGCGCGACAATACCCTCGCTTCCATCAAAAAGAGTCAGTGGAGCGTCCGGCATCGTGATTGTCGTTTCCCCCGCGAGCACGCTCAATCCATTCTCATTTTTTGCAAAGACACGGACATCATACCTAGTCTCGTACTCAAGATTGCTCAACACCACTGAAGGAGTTTGGGATATGCCGTCATCAATCAGTGTAAATTCACTTTCATCTGTTCTTTTTTGTTCAATACGATAATCAACAATGGCTTTTCCTCCATCATCTGCTGGAGCAGTCCATGATACGTGAACGTTTCTGCCAACAATCTCATTCACAAGACTTTCAGGACTTCCAGGCACATCAGTGAGATTCACCACCATACCAAAGGAAAATTCCGATGTGGCTTCATCATTGCTAAAAATGGATAACGTCGCATGATAGATGCCGACCGTAGACGTGACCACGCGCAATGTAAACGTGGCCGTCGCGCCCGGGGCAATCGTTTGAGATGGTTCTTGAATCACGGAAAATATGCTCGCGTCGTTGCCGGATAGTTCAATCGGTGTATTGCCAAGTACCAAATCTCCTGTCCCTCTGTTTGTGATGACAAAGTCAAAATCATTGTCCACATCCACACGACCATTCAAATCAGTGATCACTTGATTAAGCAAGATGTTGAACGTCCCTTCAAGAGACAATTCAATCACCGAAAAGGTCGGTGTCGCAACAACAGAAGGACCAAACCACGCATCACTGACACTTTCCAACCCATCGTTGCGAACCGCAGTCACTGCGTAATAATATGTCGTATCGTATACAATGTCTGTATCATCATACAATGGAGATGACACAAATGGAACGCTCGCGATAGCAGTGAGGCTTTCCACAGTGTCAATCGTGCTCGTTGCTCGGTAAATGTTGAAGTGATCAATGTCTCCGTATGGATCATCATACACTCCCCACGTTATTCTCACATGACTCTCATCAGACGCCACCGTGATATTGGTCACCGCGTCAGGCGCCGTACTCGTCACTACTGGCACCGCCACATCCGGCAAGGTCGTTTTTGCGAATACACCACGCACCGTGGTTTTTGTCGGTGACAAGAGTACGTTGGTTCTGGATGTTTGTTGAAACGAATACAATCCATTGCCCCAATCATACATACTCGCGCTTGAATTGAGAAAACTCTTTTTCTTTTGTATCACTTGAAGCCCTCTTCCATCTTGGGAGAGCACCGCCACCCGTCCGTCTGTCAAATCAAAAATCAATTCATCACCGGGATTACTTGCGTCAATATCGCCAAGAATCGGTTCACGAACTGGCAACAACGGCAACGTATAAAAAACATTTACCTCTTTCACGCCATTCAACGCAAAAATTCCACGCACAGTCCCTATGCCATCCACACCATACAGAACTCCGGCGCCATTATCTAAAAGTGGATAGAGTGGTATCCACTCCAACTGTTTTTCCAAAATCAATGACCACACACCGGATGTATTTCTTCCAAATATGGAAAAAATATCTTGATCTGTTCCGACTGCGTACAGACGATTGCCGGACAGACTCGCGGTGATATGCGCGGGGGCTTGAAGTGTTGCCAGAGGATATTTTGAAATTGACGAGACATCTTCAAAATGATATCCAAAAATTTCTCCTGATTGAAAACTGACCACAACATCGTCTTTGAGACCGGTTCTCGGATGCATCACCACGGGCTCGCCAACCGTATATCCTGACCCCAGAAAAAAACTGGTTCCAAGCAATACGCCATTCCCGTCAAAGATTATCAGTCCCTCATCATTTCCACTCTCTCGCCCAAACGACACAATCTCTTGCAATCCATCTCCATTGACATCCGCAAGCACGGGTGAGTGAGTGAGAATAATATCATCGGCAAACACCGGAAACCCGGGAAGCAATTTCCCATCTGATGAAAAGACAGACAATCCTCCATCCGTGGTAACCACCACGCGCTCCGCACCAACAGACGCATTGGTCACATTGCCGAGCGCGGGACGAAGCACTGAACCGACGGCGCTGGTTCTCGCTGGGATGAATGCAAAACACAACATGATCACCATCACGAATCCTCCAAAAATTTTTGCGTGTGTTTTTGTCATATTAATAAAAAAATCCCCGCAAAGGGATCTTCATAAACAAGGATATCACACCAAAAAAACCGAGCGCACCGAGTGCGAGAAAGAAACTTCTGCTAGCAAGTGTCCAAGCACGCATACACAAAAGATTCAAAAATTCTGATTGAAGTAAATCACAGCCCCCTTTTTTTGTCAACGGTTGGGGTATTGGAAGATGTGGACAAAGTGGGTACAAAAACCGGTTTCTCCCCCACCTGTCCTAGCGCATCTTGCACCTTGAGATCAAAGCACGTCTCACCCGCGTCATGGAGCCATGACATACCATAGTATCCATACATTGGCGAGCTCACCTTTCCGTTCATCTCTTCCTTATTTGAAAGAGAAAATGTAGCGCAAAGTCGGTAATTGTGATCATCCACAATACGATATATGTATGGCTCATTGGTCTCTGGTTCACGCGCCACTAGACCGTAAATACCAGCTTCTTCAATGACTGAAAGTGTTTCAGGCAACACATTGTTCGCAAACCAGTATTGTTCCACTTGATTCTGAATTGATTGCAAATTGGAGACACGGAGATCATCCTTTTGGATAATGCGTTGTTTGGCAGGAGAGCCAACAAGGAAGAAAGCACCGATCACCAACACGCCAATCACGCTACTGACCACAACCCCGTACTGTTTCAACAGCGTTGCAGGGCGTGGCTCTTTGATATCAAGAAGATAATACGCAAAAATAAGACCCGCGACTGAAAGCATTGATAGTGCTTTCAAGATAAATCGGACCGTGAGTTCACCACTCAAAAAACTATTGAGAATCGCAATCAAATCACCCACAATAATCAACGAGGCTACAAACAGCGTGAAATAGGTGAGCCATTTGCGAATCGCAATTCCAAGTTTTTCAGGATTACTCACAAATTGCTTGCCCAACTCAAATCGTGACCAAAGATAAAGGGGAAACACGACAATCAATGTGGAAATGGCAAACCGAAGTGGCACATTGATAGCTCGCTGTCCATAATCATTGAGTACATCAGGGAAAAAATGATTGACATATTGAAACAAGAGTGTGATAAGCGCGCCTGCCGAAAGGTACAATGCGACAATAGAGAATAAGTGAAGGAAGAAATCCTTTGCTGTTGTTTTTGGTCGTTGTGCGATATCCATAGGATTAAAAAAAGAGTGAATGAATAATTTTTACCATTGGGTCAATATCCGATCCGTACACGATTGCTCCGCCAAGTCCGCCAGTGATCGTGAGCGCGACCAGACCAGCAAGCGCGCATACAACACGGATAGTGCTGATATTGTATATATGAAATACATGCAAGAGAGCAAACCAAACTTTTTGAGAGAATGAGCCAGACCGAATGTGTAGCAATTGATCACGCTCTGCCCATTCTATAATGTACATTGCGCCAATAGCAGTAAAAATAACAACCGTAATCACCGCAAAAAAAGCATGGGTTTCAATCAGTGGAGTTTTTCCCAATTTTTCTGCAATATAATTTCCTGTAGCAAAAGCAAACCATGAGCCACCCACGCCAACCAAGACAAGAAAGAGTTTGATATAAAACCACGCGACAAGCGATTGTAGGCGCTCAAACCGAAGACACTCCATACAAGCATAAAGTGTAAGGAGCGCTATTGGAAAATGAACAACGATTGGGTGGACATCCATGGTGGGTGAGTTTAGAGTTGTAAGTTGTAAGTAGTAAGTGCTAAGTAATAAGTACTAGGTAGTGGGTAAATTTGAGTTGAAAGCGACCTTATTATAGCAAGAATGCACAAAATATACCAATCCCGTGGCGAATACGACTCTATGGCAACACAAGAGATTCTAAATTCTAAAATCTACAATCTGAAATCAATTCACTCAATAAACCCCCCTGCCTGAATATCCCACAGTTTCTTGTAGATTCCAGACTTCTTTCGGAGCAATGTCTTGTGTGTCCCCTCTTCCACAATCTTTCCATCATCTATCACAAGAATACGATCCATTTTCATAATCGTGGACAATCTATGTGCGATTACGATCACGGTTTTCTTTTTCATCAATGTATCAAGCGCGTCTTGAATAAACATCTCTGATTCAGAATCCAGACTTGACGTGGCTTCGTCCAGAATCAAAATAGGGGCATTGCGAAGAATCGCTCGCGCGATCGCGACTCGTTGACGTTCACCACCGGAGAGTTTGATACCGCGCTCGCCAACATACGTGTTATAGCCATATGGGAGATCTTTGATGAATTCATGCGCGTGCGCCGCTCTTGCCGCGTTGATTGCTTCTTTGTCTGTGGCATCAGACTTCCCGTACTTGATATTTTCCATAAGGGTACGGTGAAACAAAATCGGATCTTGCGGAACAAGGCTCATACTTTCCCAGAGACTCTCCATTGTTACTTTGTCAATACGCTGATCATCAATGAAAATTTTTCCCTTCGTCAAATCATATTGTCGCAGGAGAAGTTTTACAATCGTCGATTTTCCTGCCCCACTCGGACCAACCAACGCCACGCGCTCGCTTCCACGAATCGTCATGTCAAATGCCTCAACCACTTTTCGTGTTTGGTGATATGCAAATGAAACATTATCAAACACAATTTTTCCGGCACGCGCGTGGAGGGTCTTGGCGTTTCGCGCATCGATGGTTTCATGCGGAGTATCAAGAATGACCGTCATTTCTTCTGCGTCAGCAATGCTTTCATACAGATCTCGAATAAGGCGACCGAAATCCCACAATTTTTCAAACATGCGAATGAGATACGCTTGCACGAGTACAAAGTCGCCAATGGTCGCCTGTCCATCTTTCCACAAACGAAGAAGCGCGTACATGAGACCAAACTCAAGCACCATCATAAGCAACCACTGCACACTATCAAATATGGATGTAAGATTGGATGAAAACGACCGAAGTCTCCGCAATTGTGCCGTAATCGTCGTATACCCTACATACTCTCTCTGTCGCCCGTTGAACAACGCAACATTACTCTGATTGGTAATGGTATCAGCCAAATATCCTGTTGAAAGACTTTCACACTCACTCCGCTTGATATCGTGAGGAAGTTTATATCTGCTCAAGTAATAATTGAGAATAAGAAAAAAGAACACCCAAACACTCACAATGAGCCCAAGAATTGGTTTTTGAAACCAGAGTACCACATTGATCACGCCCACGTTCAAGACAATGGGGAAACACTGCCACACAATCTTGTCAAACACATCGCCATAGGATCGTGAAAATCGGTTTGCCTTGGTCACGAGCGAGCCAACAAAATGATTTTGAAAAAATTGAAATGAGTGCTTGTGTAGATACGCAAACGCGGAATCAGACAGATCGCGAATCACTGCTGGACGAACATAGTTGGTGACGAATGAAGCGATGCGTATACAAAGATAATGAACAAATTCAATACCAAAAATAACGACCAATATATGAAACATGTCTGCATAGAGCGAGTCGGCGACCAACAAATCAAAGAACTTCTTGTACCAGAGTGGCACGAGAATACTAAATAAGTCCCCCACGGTCACCAAAACGATAATCAAAATAACCGACCATCTATACCGTCTCGTATGGGCAAGATACATCTGTACTGTTTTTCTGGTGTGATATTTCATAAACAAAAAGGGTCACTGATGACCCCTCTGTACAATGTTGATATAAAAGAAGACGCAAAATGCTGTCTTCTGTTACACTTAGAGCCTGTTCATAATCTCTGTACGAGGTGAAAAAGAATCATTTTTCTGATATTTTTTCGATGAATGAGGCGACGATGCGGTGCATCGACAACGAGTTCAGCGGGAAAATAGCGGGAAAATGAACTTTTTCAAGCCGTACAAGAGATTGTGAACAGGCACTTAGCCAAAATCAGAGTCATGGTGATGTGCAGTATCTCCCGAATCCGTCATATACGGTGGGAAATGAAAGGCATCCATATCTGTGGAAGACGCGCTTTTTGGAGGGCTCTCAGGAAGATCTGATATACTGTTTGATAATACTTCAATAGGAAGTCCAGATGGAGGCTCTGCTTGCTTGATCGCAGCCATCTGCACGCGTGGTGTCATGACATGCGACATAGGAAAATGCCAAATAGTCGCCAGTTCCTCAATATTGAGTACGAACGCATTTGCGCCAGAGCTAATTTTTCTTTTTTTGTACAATTTCAACATCTCTGTCTTTTTCTTTTCCGCTTTCTTGGGATTGTTGTCTGACGTGTCTTTTTTTGGAATCAATGAATTGGATGTCGGAATATTATACTGACTCATCGCGCCGACGAGTGCATTGACAGCGCGCTCTGGATGAAAATTTTCTTTTTGAGCAAGATACAGCGCCCGAAGTTTTGTCTTGAAACCAATTTTAGAAATTTTTAACTCCATTGCTTCCACCAAACCTTTTTGACCGGGAGTGAGTGATGAAAGTGAATTTCCCCCCTCGCTCTCAGACCCATGCGCATCTTCAAGCTCCGGACGAGCAGTACCGGTCAGCTGAGCATTGAGCTCATTGAGACTATGTTGCAATTCTTTGGTAATAAAATTGTCTGTCAAAAAACTGAATGGGCCTTTTTTGCGCACTACTTTCTCCCCAATAAGCTCTTTGATCTTTTCAATCGCTCCTTCTTTCCAATGACCTCCTGTTGGTTGGATTAGCATCTGAAACCACAGTTATTCCCCTGCGCCGATCCGACTGAAACTCTCGAGGAACGTACCCATTGGATCAGATAGTACAATATCTTTTCCAATAGAATTTTTGAATTGTTCATACATGCGAAGCGGAAACGCCTCGTGCTCCGCTAATCCGAAATCTGCGCCCCATATATTATAAAACTCGTTCGGATACTTTTCCGGTACATTGTTGACATAATCTTCAACCTCTATCACCTCTGCGTTGGGATACTGCGCATAAATTGAAGCAACGACCAAATCATAAAACTTCCGCTCTGTCCGAATGAGGAATTGGATGTAGCCCTCAATACTGATTATTTCAAAACTAAACCACCGTTGTTTGTGACCATATATGTATTGTTCGGGAAACGAGGCATTTTCCAGCGCCCCGGCAAGATGATTAAACGTCTGCTCAACAGCTTTTGGTGTCTGCACGTTTTCTATAGGAACATCAATAGCAAGTAATACCCACTCCCAATCTTTTTTGTATCGATCTTCAAGCATTTCTCCATACAAATGGAGACCTGCAAAAAACAATAGCCATACAATAACGAGCCATCCTCCCAACGCCATGACACCAGCAAATACCGCAAATGAACCTTGTGAAAAGACATCAAAAACATTTTGGATATATGACAACAAAAAATCGGTTTCCATAAAACATCAATGACTGATGAGTTTGTTTATAATTGGAAACAAAGCCAACACCAGCACGCCGGCCCACCACCAGCCGTGCGTACCGGCAACATATCCACCAAAAAATATGAATGCACCCGCAAGTGTGCCAATCACAGAAACAACGAGACGGTATGAATTGTCTGACATAGTGGAAAGGAGTAAAGGATGAATGAATTCAGTATACCACAACCGCAAAAACAAAAAAACCGGATTCCACCGGTTTTTTGAACAAACAATGCTTTATCCCCGACCTCGACGCCAAATGGCCAACTGTTGCCAGCTGTACAACAATGGACTTGCCAAAAAAATGGATGAGTACGTTCCAAAGCCAATGCCGACAATCAGAGCAAGGGAGAAATATTTTATGGACTCACCACCAAAGAAATACATCGCAAACAAGACGAGCAGTGTGGTAAACGACGTATTGAATGAGCGCACAAGTGTACTCTTCACTCCGTCCACAATCGCCTGTTCCAGCCGATCACTTCCCATTGACACTAAGTTTTCTCGGATACGATCAAACACCACAATGGTATCATTCACCGAATACCCCAGAATTGTGAGGAGCGCAACAATAAATGGAATATCTACTTCTACGCCGGCATATTTTCCGAGCAAGACAAACACACCCATCGTAATGGTAACATCATGAATCAATGCGATAACCGCTGAAACGCCATACTTCCACGATTGTACTGGTTTGGAAACCCGCCGGAATGCATACGCTACATAGGCAATAATTGCAAGAATCACAGCAATACCTGCATACAGCGATCGACTTTTGAGATGTGAACTGATAGACGCGCCAATGGTCTCAACGCGTTGTTCAATGACGCTCGGCGCAATAGCTTCAACAGTGGTTGACGCAGTGGCATCAATTTGAATCGTGGATGAAGTACTGGTCTGAAAGGCATTGCGGACGGTGCTCAACAGTACTTGGTGTTCATCCTCAGAAATAAATCTCATACGGAGAATATATCCATCATCTCCTGTTGGTTGAGTCTCAATCATCCCGTATGATAATGGCGCAAGCGTATCTCGCATTTCCTGTACTGACGGACGGGATCCGACAAATGAAAGTTCCACCAGTGAACCACCGGTAAAATCAATACCGGGTTTTAGCCCAATCGTTGCCAACAGAATCACAGAAACCAGAAACAGCACAGATGAGATAACAAATGAAATGTTTTTGTATTTGATAATATTCATCATACGTTATTCAGTAAAACCCCAAAACGCGCGATTGCCCATCTGCGGAAACCATGGGATTATAAAACGAAGGACGACGCGCGTAATCGTAATCGCCGTAAACATACTGACGAGAATACCGAGTGCCAAAGCGACAGCAAATCCTTGGACAAAGCTGGATCCAAACCAAATCAGCATTGCGCATGTGATAAGTGTAGAGACATTTCCATCCCGGATAGAGCTCCATGCGCGAACAAATCCATCTTCGAGCGCGGCTTTCAAACTTTTCTTTTGTCGCAACTCTTCTTTCATGCGTTCAAAAATGAGAACATTGGCATCAACGGCCATCCCAATGGAGAGGATAAATCCACCAATACCGGCGAGGGTCAATGTTACCCCAATCAATTTGAACACTGCAAGGGTAAGCACTGCATACAAAGACAACGAAAAAACAGAAACAAGACCGGGTACACGGTATAATACCGTCATAAACAACATAACAATGAGAATGCCAATCAACCCGGCAATCAAACTCTTCTGCAGTGATGAGGCACCCAACGTTGCACCCACACTCTGTTGAGAAATTAACTCAACCGGCACAGGCAATGCACCTGCATTCAACCGTTGTGAGAGAAGTCGCGCGTCATTCAAATTGAAATTACCGCTGATAACCGCGCGTCCATTGGTGATAGCTGTTTGGACAATGGGTGTGCTGATAGGTTGACCATCAAGGAAAATTGCCACCGGCTCGCCAATATGACGCTCGGTAATACTTTTGAACAAGTCAGTTCCTTCTGAATCAAATTGCAATGAGACTTGCACTGCTCCGCTGATAGTATCACTCACCACTTCTGCGCGTTCCAAATTTTTCCCAGACAATCCTGTGGGCTTCCATGGATCTTGTGGAGGAAGAATATCAAGTATGGTTTGTTTCTTGATAAAAATCAGAGAGATTTCGTATTCCACGGTTGGCTGTTCTGACTGCTTGTACAACACATGAAATCCGTCTCCTGCTTCTACCGGTCCAATGATTTCTCCAGCGCTTGCTTTTTTGAGTGCATCCATGGCCTCAGGAGAGTCTGTTCTCTTTTGACTGGTGGAATATTGAAGCGCGAGATCATCAAAATTACTTGCATTCGCTTGGTCAAATATTTCCTGCGCTTTATCTTTTGCCTCTTTTTTGGTATAGAGTGGTGCATCACAATCACTTGACCCGAGATAGCAAATCACAATATCCGATGCCTCAATGCTCGGCTCTCCTGCGCGTTCGCCTGCACGCTCCAAGAGCGCATAGCCTGCTTCATTTTCAATGACGTGTGATTGATCGCCTTGTGCTGCGGTCTGTGCCCAGTTGTACAGCGTTGGATCAAACGTATTGGAAATATATCCGATATACCCACCATTATTCTTGCTATATGGATCTTCAGAAACTTCTTTTGCGATGTCAGAAAATACTTCGCCATTTTTCAATCGTTTCAATGTCTCATCTGCGCGTTTCTTTGCGTCTGCGTTGAAGTCATTTATTTGCTTTTGTTCATCCTTGGTAAGATCACGAGCCGGCACATCATTTTCTTCTTTGAATTCCAAAATCGGTGTACCCCCAATCATAGAGATGGCACGATTGATATCAGTAACACCCGGGAGCTCTACAATCACACGATATTCATCTCCCACTTTGGTGGTCTGCACATGAGGCTCGCCCACACCAATTCCATTCACACGACGCTCAATGACATCTCTCACTCCTTCAACTGCTGTTGCGCGATCCCCGTCTGGAATGGCGGTAACGTCTGCCTGATACACCAAATGCGCTCCACCCTGGAGATCAAGACCGAGACTGAAATCAGCCACAGAGATATGTGGGATACCAAGCGCGACCATGCCATTCACGCGATCAATCACTTTGTTTGCCTTTGCAGGCATGTCATAGGCAAGAGCAATAAAAAAGAGTGCCACAATACCGGCAATCCCCCATCGCAGTCTTGCACGAAGTTGTCTTCGAGTTTGTTCAGTAGCCATATATAATGTGGCCTATTGTAGCGGACACAGCAACATCCGTCAATGGTATATGTGGACAGTGCCTCGCCCATCCCTTAAAAAAGAAGATATAGTGATCGCATGTGAACAACAAGAGACACTCACTAAAACTCAGTGTGAATCCCCAATCCACTCAGTCTCAATCAATGCCCTCAATGCAGATTTCCAACAACTACTACTTCCCATGACACTTCTTATATTTCTTGCCACTGCCACATGGACAGGCATCGTTGCGTCCAACTTTTTCCCCTTCTTTTTCTCCATCATGATGTCGTTCCTTTTTTTGAATATGCTCTCCTTGTTCACTCATATCTTTTTTTGCCCCTTCCAAGCTGAGTTTGTCTGATGCCATCACAGTCGGCGCAAGCTGAAGACCAATGTTGACTTTGAAAAAGGAGTAGACCACTTCTTTTTGAATACTGGCGAGCAACCCATGAAACATTTCGTACGTTTCTTTCTTGTACTCTACCAGTGGATCTCTCTGTGCATATCCTCGCAGACCGATGCTTGATCGGAGATAATCAATAGAAATAAGATGTTCAACCCAAAGGGTATCAATAGCACGCAAGAGGAGAGCGCGCTCCAGCTCTCGCATCATTTGTTTCCCATCTTCTTCATTCTTGCCGGTGCTCATGATTTGCTCTTCCAATTCTCCATACGCACGCTCGGCTTTTTCCACCAAAAAAATCACGATCGTTTCTCGAATCTGTACATCCTCAAGCTTACCCGCATCTCCATGAGTATCAATATGAAGCAGATGCTCGCGCTCTTCTTGACTGAATGGAAAAATTGTTCTGGCTGTCTCATAAATTTCTTTCAGATTCCAGCCACTCCGTTCTTCCAAATTGGTATGATAAGAAACCACAAACTCAATCTCCGCATTGATCATCTCCATCACCATATCCCGTGTCGAATGATACACAGTTCCACTTCGTTCTGATGTGTCCACGATAAACGTATTTTCATCAGATTGTATTGTTTCATCCACATCATTCAATGTCGAAGACCGTTTGGCAAGATCAAGAATGGTTCTGCGTTTTTTGTAAATCACGTCGCGATGACGATTCAGGACATCATCATATTCAAGCAAATGTTTTCGCGTATCAAAATGAAATCCTTCAACTTTTTTCTGCGCATTTTCAAGCATTCGGGTAATCATTTTTTTCTCAATCGGCATGTCATCCGGCACATTGAGCTTGGTCATCACGGTCTTCAGCCGACTGCCCACAAAAATACGCATGAGATCATCATCAGTAGAAACAAAGAATTGTGTTTCACCAGGATCACCCTGACGCGCTGATCGCCCACGAAGTTGGTTGTCAATCCGTCGCGACTCATGACGTTCTGTTCCAAGGACAAACAATCCACCGGCATCTTTGACCTGTTGCTCTTCTCTCGGATCAACCGGGTTCCCTCCAAGCTTAATGTCAACACCACGTCCAGCCATGTTTGTGGCCAGTGTAACAGCGCCAGGTCGTCCTGCTTGCGCAATAATTTCTCCTTCTCTCTCATGATTCTTTGCGTTCAATGTCTCGTGCGGAATGCCATGGCTGGTCAAGTATTGACTCAACACTTCATTTTTTTCAACAGAAATGGTACCGAGCAAGACTGGCTGACCTTTGTCGCGACATTCTTTTACTTTTTGCACAATCGCTTTGAACTTGGCGTGTTCATCTCGGTAAATTCGATCAGGATGATCCACGCGCGCGTCCTGCTTATTGGTCGGGAGGACGACGACATCAATACTATATATTTTATAAAATTCTTCTTCCTCAGTCTTTGCCGTACCGGTCATGCCAGCCAATTTTCGGTACATGCGAAACAAATTTTGAAAGGTTATCGTCGCCAATGTCTGACTTTCACGCTGAATTTCCACATTCTCTTTTGCTTCAATGGCTTGGTGCAACCCTTCGGAATATCTGCGACCAGGCATTTTGCGACCGGTAAATTCATCAATAATCACGATCTCGTCATTGTCCACAATGTATTCTTTGTCGCGCTTGAATAACAGCTCTGCTTTGAGCGCTTGCTCAATATGATGAACCGTGCCAATGCCGGCTTCCACATACATATTCTCCACTCCAAGCCACTGCTCAAACTTCGCGATACCTTCATCGGTCAACGTAGCGCTTCGCAATTTCTCATCAATGTTATAATCCGTGTCCACAGAAAGTTTTCGAACGAGCTCCGCAAACTGATAATACTGATCCGTGGCTTTTTCTGCAGGCGCGGAAATAATCAAAGGTGTTCTCGCTTCGTCAACCAAAATAGAATCAATTTCATCCACAATCGCGTAGTGCATTTCATTGCCCGGACGCATCACCATGTCTTCAATATTCTGCACCATGTTGTCGCGCAAATAATCAAATCCAAATTCATTATTCGTCCCATACGTCACGTCGCACCGATACGATTCCTGTCGCGAACACGGACGCAAAAATTCATCTTCAATATGAAAACTTTCCGTTTCCTCGGCCTTTTCTCCTGCAATATCTCGAGAACCGGGAACTCTGAACTGTGACCCATCATACACAAACGAAACTCTTTGATTCTGAACAATCCCAACTGTCATTCCCAAAAAATCATAAATCTTTGCCATCCATACTGCGTCACGTTTTGCGAGATAATCATTGACGGTCACCACATGCACGCCCTTTCCTTCAAGCGCGTTCAAATACACTGGCAGTGTCGCTGTGAGTGTTTTTCCTTCTCCGGTGCGCATTTCGGCAATCGTCCCTCGGTGCAATGCAATACCACCACGCATCTGTACATCATAGTGGCGCATCCCCATGGTGCGCTTCCCGGCCTCTCGTACAGTGGCAAATGCCTCGGGCAATATATCTTCAAGTGTCTCACCTTTTGAAAGACGTGCTTTGAATGACGCGGTTTTTGCTTGGATATCTTGGTCAGAAAGCGTGCCAAATGATGTCTCAAACGAGTTAATCTGCTCCACAAGCGCATTCATGGCTTTCAATGTCTTTGTACTGGCATCACCAAAAATTTTTGTATACAAGTTGCTCATACCGTCGTCTGTGATGAGAGTAAATCAAAATAATTATAACCGCCATAGTATAACAAATAATAGAAAAAAAACAACCCCGACTCAGTCGGGGCTATTCGTCGACAAAATGTACAATTACTTTATCCCTGATACCCTTTATTATCTCGCAATGCCTCCTTATCTTTATCGCGCATCTTCCCTTTCATCCTTTCAAATTCCACCTTAAAATGATCTTTGACCTTGTCAATCGCCTTGTACAAATCCGGCTCTTCCTTGACCACGCGCAAGAGTTTGCCTGGAACGCTCACATTGACTTCCGCATAAAAAACGTCCCCGTGCTGATGGTGCGTGGAACGACGCCCCAAATCAATATCCGCGTTTTGAATATTATCAAAAAACTTTTCCAAACTCTCAATCTTCTCAATCGCGTACTCTTTGATCGCCTGCGTGAGCTCAATCCCTGTCCCTTGGATGGTGATTTTCATACGTTGTGGATTATGTGATAAGTACTAACTGCTAAGTACTAGGTGCTAAGTGGTGAATGTTATGTTTGGGGTGATGGGAAAGTTTGACTTTTCATCCATCCATTCAGAAGACGCCCAACTTCCTCACTTTTCTGTTTCAATAATCTATATGATTCATCTGATATGTAGTGCAAATCATGCGCAAGCATCAGGTGATATTTTGTCTCCTCAAGTGACGCATCAGAAATCCGATAAAAATTAAGACTATCTCTGGTTCTATTTCTTCTAAATCCTTCGACAATGTTTGCTGAAACACTAACGGCCGACCGACGTGTCTGACTTACCAAACCAAAAATTTCTTGTTTTGGGTACTGGTCTGTCTCTCGGTAAACCATGAGAACAAGTTCATGACTTTTCTTCCACACCAGCAAATCTTCAAATGTCCGTACAGCACTCATACACCAACCACTTACACTTAAAACTTAGCAGATAGCACTTAGCACTATCGCACCACACAAATCTCTTCCTCCAAAGCAACTCCATATCTATCATACACCTTTTCCTTCACTTGTTCAATAAGGAATTTAACATCTTCGGCTGTGGCGTGCCCCATGTTGAGAATAAAGTTGGCATGAACATCGCTAATCATCGCGCCTCCGTGTTTTACGCCTTTCATTTCAACCAAATCAATCAACCGACCAACGGGAATTTTTCCAAATTTTTTGTACACGTCTTGCACTCGTTCATCGTCAATTTTTTCTGCGAGTGCTTTCATTTCTGGAGATGCAACCACCACATTTTTGAATGTACACCCAGCTGATCCAAATCCATGAGGCTGACTTTTGTCGCGATAAGCTGTGTTTTCCATTGCTTCTTTTGCGAGCACGGCCTTGTCGCCTTTCTCAAGCTTCAACCAAATTCGCAAAATAACATCTAGATTATTTTTAAATACACTTTCCTTGTACCCAAATTCACATTCAGCATTGGATAGTTCCAAAACTTCTCCATCGCGATACACTTCAACTTTTTCCACAGAATCTTCCATTGCAATCCCATTGTACGCCGCATTCCCCCGCAACGCCCCTGCAATCGTCCCCGGCACCCCAATCGCCCAGGTAAACCCTGTCAGCCCTGCCTCCACCGTCGCCTGCGACACCTCTTTCATCTTTGCCCCCGCAGAACACTCAACACCCATATTCAGCATTCTAAATTCTGAATTCTTCATTTGTATGACGACTCCTTCAAACCGATCGTCCTGCCACAACACATTGCTCCCTCCACCAAGAATCATTCTCGGAATCCCCTCATCATCAACATATTGAAGCAATCGCAACAGATTGTCCAGATTTTCTACCACAACAAAATAATCCACTGTCCCACCGATCTGAAAGGTAGTGTGTTTGGACATTGGCTCGTTGAGTTTGATTTTTCCAAATTGTTTCAATTGCAAAGCAACGTCCGACATCATATTATATTGACTATCCGTTGGTTACATTCTATACTTGTGAATACACAGTATCATGAAAATGGTATCATAGCAATTCATTTTAAGTTATACACGTCAAAAAAAGTCGGTATATACTACCAGAAATGCACTTTTTATGGAATGATTATGTATATCCAGTTAGGCGACATACATTTTTTTATTGTCATCAATGCTCAGTAAGTTTTACTTGAAAACAACGACACAAAACAAAATTTTTCCGATTATTTTTGAAGGGGAATAAGGAAAGGGGTTACTATTTTGATGCTCCCTTGGGTCGCTCCGAAAACCATCCGATTGACCTCACTCCTTCTGCCAGCGTATACTCATTCCCGTGAGAAAGCATGCCCAGATACGAAGCAACTATCTCTTTGGATATGTATTGTTCCAATCTTCTCATCATTCTGTGTTTGGTAGACGTGCGCAAAACCCGATGATGCGGAAAATGCACCCATCCCAAAAAATCCACGCCCGAAGCAACTGTTTCCAAAAAAAGCTTTTTGGGATGCAGGGACATGCACAGATGAGTTTCCACAAAATAGGCTACGCGCGGGATCAGCCATTCCAACACCTGCCTATCTTCATGCAGAATGACAAAATCATCCGCATATCGAATATACTCTTTCATTTTCAAAGTTCGCTTGACGAATTGATCCAGCTCATTGAGATAGATATTGATGAATATCTGGCTCGTCACATTGCCAAGCGGCAAACCTGCGGGAAAACTTTCAATGACGCTTTCTAAAAGCCATAAAACATCTTTATCCGCTATATACTTCCTGAGTATTGCAAAAAGCACCCCGTGATCCACGTTCGCAAAACACTTTCGAATATCACATTTGAGCACCCAGCATGTCCGCGTATGATTACGCGACACTTTTCTCGCCATATCTCTAAAACGATCGATGGCGCGGTGCATGCCTTTGTCCGGTCGGCATGAGTAGGAGTCAAAAATAAACTTCTGCTCAAAAAATGAAGACAGTGCGCGGTAGAGCGCGTGATGGATAATTCTGTCCGCAAACATATCGCGCCAAGTACATTCTTTTTTACACTCGGCATACCCTCCGCGAAAAGCAAGTTGCCGTTCGCGCGCTCAATATACGGACGTGAGCATGGTTCCAAACAGCCGTAACCGTTTGACACAACCACACTCACTTGAGTATACCAAAAAAAATTTTATTTCAAAAGAGCAAAGTGTCAAAAAGCCAAAGTGTTAAAACCAAAAGGATCAAATTTCATAGCGCTACTTGCGGGGAGAAAAGACGATCCCACGGTCGCCAAGCCAGTGATTCCGCGGCCTCGCCCAGCGGCCGCCAAGCCACAGGCCGACATCATCGCGACTCAGGCCGAAGACGTAGGGATCGCCGCCGGAGTCAGTAATTTGCTTCATGCTGATCAACAAATAGTCGTTCATTGGCTGATCCATATGCTCTAAACGATACTGCGGGCCGACTTCCGACGGACAAAGGTCAAGACCAAGTTCATCGGCTTTTTTGTAGATTTGATCGACAGTGGCGCCGTCCGGAAAACCAAGTTCTCGTATGGTAAGACGGAGTGTGTCAAATGAATATTTCTCTTTGCTCGTGATAAAATCTTTACTGTCCAGCATTGATTTGGCGTTATCCGAAATCATGATATTCTGCGCTTTCATTTTCTGTTCCAACGTTTCTTTCGACTCTCCCCCAATCTCAATAGTACGCTTGCGGATGCGGTCTTCGGGAAAGGAGGTGTAGATGTTTTCAAGATTGGAAAGTTCAGCAAAGATGTTTGGGTAGAGTGAGCCGACGTACGCTTTGGTCTCAATGCCTTGTTCTTTATTTTTTGCTATATGTTCCTTGGTTGTCGCGATTTGCTCTTTGGTACAGTCAAAAACTGAAAGCATATCCTGTTCAAGCAGTCCGGCATCTTTTCGCGCTTGGCGGAGTTCGGCGATACGAGGGTGTTTGCCATAACCGAAGCTGTCAATCGAAAATTTTATTTCGTAGAGAAATACTAATTCTTCTTTGGTAAGCTCCGGATCAAGGTGCGTTTTCTCTTCCGTTTTTTGGTCAACCTTAAAAGATTTATTATATATAACTCGCAGCTGCTCAACATCCTCCGCTTTCTTTTCATACTGTTTGCCGTCGGGAAACTCTTTCATCTTTTCCGCGACGATTGGCGCGATGTAGGGGTCTAGATTTTGACCTTCCGCCACGCCGCGCACCTCGGCGATATTGTGCCTTCTTGCATGCGAATCGCGGCTCTGGGAATGGTGGGTTTGCCTTTTGCATCGTGCGAGTAGTAGACGTAAAAATCTCCGGCCTGCAACTGGGTTTGGGCGGTGCTTTCTCCGGCGGTGCACCAGCCCGTGCCGTGGCTTTGGAGCGATTGCACCAGCGGCATGTGGTTTGATCCTCGGTCGTATTTGACCCATTTTCCTTTGGTATTAACCAGAAGCTCTTTTGATGCCGGAGTACACTGCTCGATGGCAAACGCATAGAGCTTGGCAAAATCATTGCTGTCAAGTCTTTTGACAAAGTCCTCAATGGAAATATCCGAAGCGGTGGCGATATTTTGCGTCATCTGCTCTTGTTCGTATGCCCGCAGGTGGGCGATGCGCAGTTTAATGTCTTCCACGTCAACCGAAGAGGAGGGGTCAACTTCGGCGCGATCAATTTCGCCTGTTGAGATTTGTTTGCCTATTTTTTGACCGGCCTTTTTCTTTTGCTTCCCAAGCTCTTCTTTGTACTCGCGAACCGCCAACAGCTCGGCACTGTATTTTTTGTTCACCGCGTCGAGCACATACGCCAGCGCCTCTCGGTCAAGATCGGGAAACGGCTTGACATCGCTTGGTTCTCCTTTTTTGTTCTTGTCGCGCTTGCGGAATATCTTTTCTTGCTTGTCGTACGGTTCAAGCAATACCATATTGCGCACTGCCCAAGACTTGAGCCATGCGGGATAGACGGCGTCCGGCGAGGCGAGATAGTCCACCCACGTATTCAAACTGCTTTTTTGATCGGCGAGAACGACTTCGGTTTGTTGCCGACGCAGTTC
>Ga0210057_1003662_pt1 | contig 21051 bp, 14 predicted proteins | sample CryGeyCG2114_010_2_FD_183968 | JGI IMG/M metagenome (GOLD analysis project Ga0210057, IMG submission 183968) | Groundwater microbial communities from aquifer - Crystal Geyser CG10_big_fil_rev_8/21/14_0.10 (SPAdes) (version 2) | ecosystem: Environmental > Aquatic > Deep subsurface > Groundwater ...
TGGCAAATTACTGTTACCCCAACATCAGTACACAGTAGCGGTGCTCAAAACCAAGTGCCAAGTACCGCAAGCGCGGTGCTCGATATTCGATTCCCAGCATCAGTGTGTAAGAATCCAGACGAGGCTATTACACTCGTACAAAATGAGCTACCAGAAAGCTGCATAGTAAAACCGCGTCTTACAGCGAGCCCACTTCAGACGTCTGAAACAGATCCAACAGTAATGCTATTTAAATCTGTTGCTGAAAAAGTAATAGGAGAAAGTATTGCATTTAAGAGAGAGCACGGTGGAACAGACGCGAGGTATTTTTCAGAAAGAGGAATTCCTGCATTTCTCTATGGACCAAAAGGAGCCGGCCTTCATGGCAAAGACGAATGGGTAAGTCTTAGCTCACTCGAAAAGCACTACGAGATGTACAAGACATTATTTAAAAAGATGTAATCTGTTTTTCACGTAGCATCGCAAACAAAACTGGAATGACTATCAATGTCAGAAGAACTGACGTTGTGAGCCCTGTCATCACGACAAGGGCCAACGGCCTTGTAACTTCTGCCCCTGTTCCTGTGCTTGTAATCATCGGGATAAGCCCGATAACAGACGTGAACGCCGTCATAAGAATAGGACGAAGACGAAGGAGGGAACCTGTCACTACTGCTTCGTGAATACCATCTATAGTAACTGGCCTATCCAAAAACCTCTCTTCGAAGGCATGTTGTAAGTACACTACTATGACAACTCCTGTTTCGACTGCATTCCCGAAAAGTGCTATAAACCCAACCCACACAGCGACAGAGAAATTATAATGTGCAATGTAAAGCGCGAGAACTCCACCAACAAGGCTCAGTGGAATAGTAAGCATGACAATACTGACAAGGCTTAGATCCTTATATGTTAGGTATAGGAGCAAGAAAATAATAAAGAGTACAAGAGGGATAACAATAGTAAGCCTCTTTTTTGCTCTCAGCTGATTCTCGTACTGCCCAGCCCACTTGTATGTATAGCCAGTGGGGAGAGTAAGATTTGCCTCAAGAACCTTGTTAGCCTGTTTAACGAAAGTTGCCATATCAACACCGCGTACATTTGTCTGCACTGTAGAGCGCATAATTCCGTTTTCGCTATGGATAACAGCAGGACCATCAACAAGTTTTATAGTGGCTATTGTACCCATAAGAACCTGAGTGCCATTAATTCCTGTGATGGGAAGAGAAGAAATATCATCAATATCTTGTCGGTAAGACTGTTGCAGGCGTACTTCTACACCGTATTGTTCTCTTCCTTCAATTGTTTTTGTAACCATGGCGCCACCAATACCTGCAGCTATTGTTTGAAGAGCATCCATCTTTGCTATGCCATGGACAGCAAGTAATTCGTCATGAAGATCAATATCAAGGTACCGAAGGCCAGTAGTTCTTATTGCGACAGTGTCTGCAGCCCCTGAGACCTGAGAAAGGTATCCTTCTACTTCTATGGCGATTTTTTCGAGTAGCACTGGATCATCCCCAAATATTTTGACACCAAGTTGCGTACGAATACCGGTTGCAAGCATATCAATACGACCAATAATTGGTTGTGTAAAACTGTTCCAGAGGTTCTCATAAGAAATTGCCTTATTCATTTCCCAAATAAGTTTCTCTTTTGTCATCCCTTTTCGCCATTCAGACTTTGGCTTGAGTGTAATAAAGGTTTCAAACATAGCAAGAGGTGCGGGGTCTGTTGCAGTATCTGCACGACCAGCTTTACCAACAACCATTGCTACTTCTGGAATACCTGAAATGATTTTGTTTGATGCCAAGAGGAGTTCTTGTGCCCTTTCCTCTGAAACATCTGGGAGAGTAATTGGCATGTACCAGAGCGTACCTTCATCTAGCGGAGGCATGAATTCAGACCCAATTTGTGTCATTGCCAAAGCTCCGAGCACTGCGAGTCCAGCAGCTATGCCAAGTGTCGCTTTTCGACGAGCTAATGCCAAGAGAAGAAGTGGCTTATACTTTGACTGAAGATACGCAACAACAGGGATAGAATCATCCGAATGAAGTTTTCCTCGTAAAAAGAAGACAGCAAGTGTTGGGACGAGCAAAAGCGAAGCGATAAGAGCTCCGAGCATTGCAAACAAATTAGTATAGGCAAGTGGTGCAAATAACTTTCCTTCTTGTCCAGTCAGCGTAAAAATAGGTGTAAAAGACAAAATAATAATAAGTATGGCAAAAACTATTGGCCCACCAACTTCTAGTGTCGCCTCTCGAATACGCAGTACACGATCCGGTAGTGTATGTGCTGGGTGCTCCAAAAGTTTTCTATAGGCATTTTCACTAATGACTATTGCAGCATCTACCATGGTTCCAATAGCAATAGCGATTCCACCAAGACTCATAATATTGCTTGGGATGCCAAACATTCTCATAAAAATAAACGTCATAAGAACACCCATAATGAGTGCAATAGCAGTTATCACCGTAGAACCGACATGCCATAAGAAGAGCCCGAGGATGACAGTCGTAATAATAAGCTCCTGAGTAAGAACACCTTTGAGGGTACGTATTGCAGAGAGGATAAGATCTGTTCTGTCGTAAAAAGGTTTGATAGTCACACCATCAGGAAGTGATTTCTCAACCTCAACAATACGCTCCTTGACTGCGTCTATGACAGCAAGGGGATTTTCCCCATAACGCATGACAATAACGCCACCAACTTTTTCCTTTTCTTCATTTGCAAGAATAGACCGACGAAATTTCCCAGATAATCGAACATCTGCAACATCTGAGACGGTAAGAGGAACTCCGTCACTACGCATTCCAATGACCGTACTTGCAATGTCAGCTGTAGATTCAAAAAAGCCAATTCCTTGAATAGCAATTTCTCGGCTACCAGTATCGATAACTTTTCCAGAAACATTGTTATTTGCCATACGTACTATGTCCATAACATGCTTAATTGAAACATTAAATTGTTGAAGTTTCTGGGGATCAAGTGTGATCTGATACGTTTTGACATGACCACCAACAGATGCAACCTCTGCAACCCCCTGTACACTTTGTAAGCCATATCGTACCGTGAAATCTTGAATAGACCTGAGTTCTGTGAGTGTATGAGTATCGCTTTCAAGTGTGTATAAATAAATATGGCCCACACCTGTAGCATCCGGTCCTAATATTGGAATAACTCCTGTTGGAAGTTGTGATTGAACAAGATTTAATCGTTCTGATACTCTGTCTCGTGCAAAGTAAATTCCAACAGTATCTTCAAAGATAATGGTAATCATTGAAACACCAATCATAGAACTTGCTCTGATATCCTTTACCCCTGCAAGCCCTTGCATCGAAACGGTAATTGGATAGGTGATTTGGTCTTCTATATTCCTCGGCGTCTGCCCAGACCACTGTGTCATAATAATAACCTGGTTTTCAGAAAGGTCTGGAATCGCATCGACAGGAGCTTGCAACACTGAAATAACACCTACTATGGCAATGACTCCAAAGAGAAGCATTGTCACAAGTCTATTGTCTAGCGCTTTGATGATGATGTAATTAATCATTCAAAAAGGGAAGGGGAGTCGGTAATAACAAGAGACCCTGTAGAAATACTCCCTGAAACTTCTGCGAATTCCCCATCTTCTGACTGAACTGTAACAAATAACTTTTCAGGTACTAAAGATGTAGGATCAAGTACCCATACGAAATCTGTATCACCATCTCTCTTAACAGTCGAAGAGGGGACTTGGAATAATGGTTTCATCGTATCAAGAAGACGAATACGAACACTAGACTGATGAGGTAATACTAAATCATCCGGAATTTTCGCCTGAACAGATACTGTATGTGTCTTCATATCTATTTGAGGACTCATTCTTGTAACAATTGCGCTATACATCGTAGAGTCATCAGATTGAAGAAGGAAATCTATAGAATCACCAATACGTAGATGAGAAGCCAGATTTTCAGGGAGACCAAAGTGGACTTCCGTCTTTGCTTTTTTGGCAAGTGCTGTTGGCACTCCTGTTAATTCGTATGCTGGCATTGATGGCATAACTATCTGTCCAACATTGATAAATCGTTTTGAAACAATACCTGCAAATGGTGATCGTATTTGCTGATGACCACTATTTGCGTATTCAAGTTGTAACAGAGAATTCGCTATCTGAACTTGGCTTTTCTGTCTTTCGATCATCTGATCCTGATTAGCCTCTGTTAGTCCAAGAGCATTATAAGAGCTACGTATGGCTTCTTCGAGCATAAGAACTTTGTTGCTCTTAGAGTCTGTAAGATCCCCGGTTTTGTAGGCCTTATATAGCTCTGGTTCTGAAGATGTAAGTGTTGCGAAGGCATTACGAGCATCCTCAAGCCTTTCCTTAGCCTTATAAAGCATATCTTGTGCTGAAATTACTTTATTCAAACGATCTGTAAGATGAGCATGGGTAAGATGGTCATACCCATTGCCATTAGATTCTGAAGGGGTAGCTTGAAGCAACGTTGTCGTTGTAGAAAGAAGATCAAGAGCAGATCTAATAAGTGGCTGAATTAAGACAGGCTTCTTATATACTGGAGCATTGGTATATTCTGATTGCAAATCAGAAAGTGTATTTAGCCTATCAACAACAGTATATCGAGATGCATTACTCGCATCCTGAATACCAAGATTTCGTAGTATATCTTCGTTTCGTGTTGTTCCCCCTGCTCTACTATTGCTTCCAAGAAGTATCCATTCTACGAGCTGGTACACATTTTGAGTGGTGCTCAGTGCCTGCTCCTGCATTTGGGAAATGTGAGATTCTGCTTCAGCAAACTTCTGCAAAAGAGAAGCTTGTTCATTATAAGCGATCTGAAGGTCGAGCTCTTTTTCAGAGATCTTCTGGCGGGTTCCAATGATCATTTCCTCTGCAACATTTTCTGCGGATACAAGATCTGAAACAGCCATTGCTTTTCGTGCTTGTTTCTCAGATATCATCGCAGCACTTTGGCCTTCTACACCTTTTGGAAGAAGAACTGCAACTACTTGGTTTTTTGTAACAACATCGCCGATATCAACATAGACGTCCTCGACTATGCCATCACGTCGTGGGTAGATATTGGCGGTCTCATTAGAGAAAATAGTTCCAAGAAGGATCACTGATGATGCATTGCTCATTTTTTGAGGGTTCACTGTAGAATATGAAAAATCATCAGATGGAGTGGTACCTGCATCAGGGGCAGCAATATTCTTCAAAGAACCCTTCTGCACAAACAATAGAAGTGCAATAGTGCACAAGAGAAAAAGTCCCAGAGACGCAGTAATTTTTTTGCGTCTCTGGATAAGGGCTATATATTCGGCTATTAACTGTTGAGGGATATATTTCATGGGAGGTAGTAGAAAATACTATTTTTCGATCATCATCATGTGCTCTTCAATGCCCATGTTCATACGGGCTGCTGCACGCTTTTCTTCACGGAAGCGTTCTACAGTAACACCGTATTTTTCTGCTTGCTGCTCTTCAGTCATTGGAGCACTTGATGCGCATGCACTAAGAAATAAAACCGAGAGAACGAGGATAGAAGTACAAAACTTTTTCATAAAAAGTAGGGTAAATAAGAAATAAAGATATCTAGGAAATTCTAGATACATCTAAAATAGATGATGATTTTAGGTACGGAAAACTATATGTTTAACAATATCCGACGCACGTATGGGCGGCCCATTATTTATCGTTGTAGCAATCTCTACTGAAAGAGGCCTAAAGACAGTTGTAGAATCAACAGAAACTGGCAAAACAGCAGTAACAGTATTCATTGGAGAAGAGGATTCCTTCAAAGCAAAATGATCAACAGAATCTTCACAATCTGAGCAACCTGCACCTGGACTGGAATCTTCCATGTTACCCATGTTCATATCCATAGTATGTATCATCGCCATACTGCTATCTAAAGGCATCATCATAGATAATTGCATAGGACACATCCCAAGTAGGATGTAGAAGGTGAAGCCAGCTAGTATAGAAATTGGTAGTTTCATTGTATAGGATAATAGTCCTAAAGAAGACGTGCTACAAGCTAATTTTCTTTAGGCGAAGTGAGTTTAGCACTACAGAAAGGGAAGAGAAGGACATTGCAGCTGATGCGATAACAGGAGATAATAATAAACCCGTGAAAGGGTAAAGTGCACCTGCTGCGATGGGGATACCAAGTGTATTATAGGCAAATGCCCAAAAGAGATTTTGTTTAATAGTACGCATGGTCAATCGAGAGAGCTTCAATGCTTGAAGAATTTTACTGATGTCTCCGTTCAGGAGAGTCATCCCCGCAGATTCCATAGCAATATCAGTTCCTGATCCCATAGCTATACCAACATCGGCTTGCACGAGAGCAGGTGCATCGTTGATACCGTCTCCCGCCATAGCGACTATCTTTCCCTCTAATTGAAGATCTTTGATTTTCTCTGCCTTCTCCTCAGGAAGAACACGGGCAAATACACGCTCGATCCCAACCTGAGCAGCGATAGCGTTGGCAGTACCTTCATTATCTCCAGTAATCATGACAGGCTCAATACCGAGGCTCTTTAGCTGTGCAACTGTTTCGATTGCACTTTCTTTCAATGTGTCTGCAATGGCAATAATTGCACTGGACACACCATCATAGGCAACAAATACAACTGATTTACCTTGCTGCTCAAGGCTAATAGCTCTCTGTAATACATCCTGAGAAATAACAACACTTTTTTCTGCCAAAAAGCGCTCCGTACCAATGAGTATGGTCTTGCTTTCTACATATGCCTCTACACCCTTGCCACGATAGGCTATAAAGTTATTTGCATTATTTTCTGAAACGTTCTTTTCTCGTAAATCATGCACAATTGCTTTAGCCAATGGATGCTCTGAAAGTTTCTCTACTGCCAGAATTGAGGGTAATAAGTCCTCTTTAGAAACACCTTCTACAAAAATAAAATCTGTAACACGAGGTTTTCCTTCTGTCAGTGTTCCTGTCTTATCAAACACGACTGCAGTAACCTTGTGAGCATTTTCCAGTGCAGAAGCATCTTTGATCAAAATACCATGCTCTGCACCTTTACCAGTACCAACCATTACTGCTGTTGGAGTAGCAATGCCTAATGCACAAGGACATGCGATAATAAGTACTGAAACTGCTGCTACAAGCGCTGCAGTAAATGCAGTTATACCTCCACCAAATATAATCCATGCAACAAATGCAACAAGTGCAATGACAATGACAACAGGAACAAAGATGGTTGAAACCTGGTCTGCGATTCTTTGAATTGGTGCCTTACTTGCCTGAGCCTTTTTTACCACTTCAACAATATGTGAAAGTACGGTATCTGCACCGACCTTCGTTGCTCTCATCTGAAAACTTCCTGTTTCGTTCATAGTAGCTCCTATAACACTATCTCCTTCGTGTTTTGAGACTGGCATGCTCTCACCAGTCACCATAGATTCATTGACAGAAGAAGAACCTTCTACTATGTCACCGTCTACGGGAATCTTTTCTCCAGGACGAACAAGGAGAATGTCTCCTACTTGTACATCTGAAACGGGAATATCTACTTCTTTGCCATTACGAATGATACGAGCAGTCTTGGCTTGTAGTCCAAGTAACTTGCGGATTGCTTCCGATGTTCCCTTTCTTGCGCGGTCTTCAAGATATTTTCCAAGAAGAATGAGTGTGAGAATGATTGCGGCAGTATCGTAATACACATCAGCTTCTATGCCACTGACTGATAGAACATCAGGTGCAAATGTCGCTACTAGTGAGTAGAGCATGGCTGCTCCTGTTCCAAGAGCAATCAATGTGTCCATATCCACTGTTTTTCGTAATGCCTTTGACCAAGCCCCTTTATAAATACGACCTCCAGAATAAAACAGCACTGGAATCGTCAAAAGAAGCTGTAGAATGAATGATACTTGATGTTCGATTGTAAAGAATCCAAATTTATTCCAATGCACAAGGAGGAGGATAACTGTAGAAAGAACAGCGCCCACAATGACTTTACGTTTAAGAAGAGCAAGAGAGCGTCTTTCATTACTTTCTTGGTCCTCTGGTTGTGCTTCATCAGAAATGAGAGAGGGGTCATATCCAGCATCCTTAATTCCTTTCAAAATTGCATCGAGTTCTATTGCATCCCCATTTTTAAATATGATAGTTGCTTCTTGATTAGCAAAGCTTGTTTCGACACTTTCAACTGAATCAAAGGACTGGATAACTCGTTGTACAATACCAGCACAGTGGTCGGATCCCATTCCGCCTACATGAAGCTTGAAAGTTTTATTGACCATGGCTACCTTACCCCTGTCATCAATAAGCATTGGCTCATAACCTGCAGCGCGGATCCCTTTGAAAATATCGTTCATTTCTGATGTATCTTCACTTTTGAAGACAACAGAAGCTTCCTCATTTGCAAAACTTGTCTCTGCACTATCGACATTCAGATGGCCCATTATAATCTTGCGCACTGTGAGTGCACAGTGATCGGAGCACATGCCCTGTACTTTCAGTGTAACTTTTTTCATTATATAATAGGAGAATGTAAGAATAAGGAGTTACTGGGTAGGAGAACCGTATTCCCGCTACCCACTAAGTGTCAACAATCGCTCTAATTCTTGGAATCTAGTTTATGAAACTTTGCCACAGCCTGTTCTAACGGCTTTTGGCCAAATAGCGCAAACATGCCAGGTCTAATCAAAACTTCTACAAATAGAGAAGTAAGGAGTCCTCCAAAAGTGGTCACTGCAAGAGGGTACAAAATCTCTTTTCCTGGCTGGTCTGGGTTCCAGAGTAGCGGAAGGAGAGCAAGCATTGATGTCAAAGACGTCATAAGCATCGGAGAAAGTCTATTAAGGGCTCCAGAAACTATAAGCTCTTCACCAAATGGTTCACCTTCTTCGGTCGCCTTAAAAATCCAGTGTTCTATCAGAAGAATACCGTTTCTGGCAGCAAGACCCAAGATAGAGATGAGACCAACAAGTCCTGCGAGATTAATGACATTTCCAGTAAACAATACAAAAAGCATAGCTCCTGCATACGTTACGGGAACATTAATCAGTACTTGAGTAACCAGTGAGAATGATCGGAATTTATAGTACAAAGAAGCAATAATTCCAAGAAGTGCAAGGAATGTATAGAGTAGAAGCTTTCTACTAGATTCCTTTTGGCTTTTGTACGTCCCTTCATAACTAAGGAAGTATCCTGCAGGCAAATCAAGTTCGGCCTCTACCTTTTTCTGCAAAGATTCAATAATAGTAACGCTATCCCCATCAAGAATTCCTGAGGATATGACTATGCGACGCTGTCCGTTGTCATGACTAATACTATTACGACCATTCGTTACTTTTATGTCTGCGACACTGGAAAGGGGAACAGTAGACCCATTTGGAGTTGCAATAAGTAGGCTGCCAATCTTTTCTGGATTGTTAATTGAATTCTGATCTAGTCGTAACACAAGATCAAAAGCGCGTGATCCTTCGAGGATTGTACCAATCTCTTCTCCGGCCAGCGTTATTTCCAAAATATCCGTTAGATCTCCAAAGGTAAACCCATACTGTGCCGCAAGGTCTCTATTTGGCGTAATCGTTACCTGTGGGACCTTTACCTCTTGTGCAACGACAGGGTTCAACGTCCCAGGAATATCTTCAAGAATGTCACGCACCTGACCAGCATAGAGCTGAAGAGCATCAAGATCTGGTCCAAAGAGCTTGATAACAATTGGCGCACGAACTCCAGAAAGGATATGTTCAATACGATGGGAAATCGGTTGCCCAATGCCTACATTTGCACCTTCGAGAGGCAACGTTGCAAATGCCTTTTTAACATCTTCAATAATATCATCCTTCGACCGTTTATTAAGGTCTACATCAACTTCTAGCTCTGAAGAGTTTACTCCTGCCGCATGTTCATCTTCTTCTGCTCTTCCTGTACGACGAGCGACAGACTCTATTCCCTCAATAGCAAGAAGCTTTTTTTCAATCTGCACGCCCAAAGCATTACTTTTTTCCATGGACTCTCCAGGTGCAAGGGCAACACCAATAGTCAGTGTTCCTTCATTGAAAGGCGGCAAAAATTCTTTACCAGCTTGAGCAACAAGCAATAGAGTTAAAAATATAGAGGATCCAGCAATAATTAAACCCGTTTTGGGAGTGCGGATGCTATAACGAATAAGAGGTTCTGCTTTTGCTTTTACAAATGTAAGAAACTTTGTTTCAAAACCATCTTCAATCATAGAAGAACCAGGCAATAGGTAATACGACAGGATAGTGGTCACCGTCATAGCAACAACTGTCGATGCGACAAGCGCAATAATGTATGCCAGGCCCAATGGGGCAAGAAGTCTTCCTTCAATACCCCCAAGGGCAAACAGTGGCATGAAGACAAGGACAACTAAAACAGTTGAGAAGATCACAGATCCTCGTACTTCACTACTGGCTCTGATGATAACTTCAAAAGGGGATAACTTGACTGCTCGATTTTTATTCTCTTTCAGCCATCGAATGGCATTTTCTACGCCAACAACTGCATCATCCGTAAGCTCACCAATGGCAACTGCTAGACCTCCTAATGTCATAACATTGATAGCAATGCCAAATATTCGAAGAATAATGATCGCAACAATAAACGAAAGAGGAAGTGCAGTAAGTGTAATTCCTATGGCTCGTGCATTTCCGAGAAATAAAATGAGTACAATGACAACAAGTATAGCCGCATCTCTGGTAGCCCCTATTACATTGTCTATACCATTTCGAATAAATTTCTCTTGCTTAAAAAGATCCGGGTGAAGTTGCACATTATCACCAAGGGAAACTTTCAAATCTTCAAGGGCTTTATCAATCTGCTTTGTGAGGTCTAAGGTATTTACCCCTGGTTGTTTTGTAATACTCATTATCACTCCTGGAAAGCCATTAATACTCGCATCACCGCGTGGTGACACTTGTGCAGCTTTTTGGACTGTAGCGATATCCCTGAGGTATATAAGTGCTCCATTTCTCTTCGCAATAACAGTACTACCAAGAACATCTACATCTGTTGTTCTGCCAATAATGCGAATAGGATATTCGGTCGTATCGGTAGAGAGAAAACCTCCACTTTTGTTTTCAGCAATAGAGGACAAAGTTTCTTCAAGTTCTGCAATAGTTATGTTGATGTTGCTGAGCTTTACAGAATCAACCTGGATCTGATATTGCTCCATGTCACCTCCGATGACTGTTGCAGATGCAACACCTGGCACAGTGAGAATTTTTGGTCGGACAGTCCAGTCTGCAAGTGACCGAAGGTCACCAGGTGATACGCCTCCATTTGGACTAGAAAGACCGACTAGTTGTATTTCTCCCATAATAGAAGATATAGGCCCAAGGGTAGTCGAAACACCTTCAGGGACAGCAACCGAGTTTAGTTTTTCAGATACTATTTGCCTGGCTAGGTATATATCTTGCTTCCAGTCAAACTCTACAAAAATAAGCGCAAGACCTGGGGAGGAAATAGAGCGGACTCTCTCAACCCCGCTCGCTCCGTTCATCACAGATTCAATAGGGAACGATACAAGTGTTTCTACTTCTTCAGCGGCGAGTCCTTCTGCTTCAGCAAAAACAGTAACCGTTGGTCGGTTTAAGTCTGGTAAAATATCTACAGGAGAATTTATAGTTACGTATGAACCGTATACAAAAATAAGTGCAGAAAAAACCAGAACAGGAACTCTATTTTTCAGTACTAACCGTACTATGGTATCAAATATGTTCATGATTCAGTGGTGGTATCAATTTCAAGATTTTCTTTTAGCTCAACTGGAGATTTAATAATGATCCATTCATCGCCAGAAAGGCCTTCTTCAATGTATGCACTACCTTTGTGTATATACTGAACCTTCACAGGACGTAGTTCAGCTTCAACTGATGCATTGACTATCCATAGCTGATTAGACTTCGGACTAAGCTCTATTGCACTCTCTGGGACAGAAAGAAGTCCTTCAGCATGAGTAGTAGGAATATATGCTCGGACTGTCATCTCAGATAGTGCATGACCATCTTCGTCGTCTTTATCTAGCTCTGCTTCGACTAGAATTGTCCTAGTGTCTGGATCAATCGCCTGTGCAATACGCTTTATTACTGCAAAATGCACATGAGAAGGTGCTGAGGTTGGTGCGAAAGTAATAACTGTATCTTTACTAATAAATGGAAGATCTGTTTCGGTAATATGAAATCTAACAAACATATTATTATTATCTACCAAGGTAAACAGAGGCTTGTCGAGGTTCACACTATCTCCAATATTTATGTGACGTTTTGTAATGACACCACTAAAAGGAGCATAAACAGTGCGAGAAGCACCCATTTGATTTCTAATTCTTTCAACTTCAGCCTCTAAAAGAGAGATATCAAGCTGAGAACCTCTTCCAGCATTTGTAATTTCTAAGATATTTTGTGTTCCTTCTGCAAGAATACTTTGCTTTTCAGCCTCAAGAACATTCAACGTACTTGCACTTGTAATAAGCTCTGTTGAGATATCTGCTAGATGATCAACCACTTCCGAAATTTCACCACGTTGATTAGCATTTTCATCGCTATAATCAGCTACCTTTCCAGCATTAGCAGTAATACTGCGTACAGCTGATGCTGTATCCATAGCTTGGTTCACGAGTACTAAAGGCTTACCGTCAAAACTATTCGATTTGAGATCTCTAAATAAATCGAGTAACTTTTGTTCTACAATTTTTGCTTCATCATCTCGTGGATAGAAAATATTCTTTCGGCGATAAAAATCATAAGGGCCATAATCATTGTATCTACTAATAGCATCTGTTTGTGTGTACATAAGAATAGTTGCTGCATCGATAAGATCGTACGCAGCGTTTTTGACAGACGATTCTGCCTGAGTTGTCGATACTTTTATAGCTTCGATTTCAGCATCAATCTTTTGAAGGCGAGCTGTATTATTCTTTTTACCAACTTCAAGGGATGCCTCAGCAATAGTTTTCTGTGTCTCTGAAGAAGCAGTTAATCGTTCTTTGGCAATTTCCAATTCTCTTTGTTTAAATGTTAGTTCTGCTGAAAGCTGTGACTGGTCCTTATCTGGTTGAAGTGAAGCAATAACCTGACCTTTCTTCACAGTATCACCAAGGTTGACAGAAAGTGACTGAACAACACCTTCTCTTCTTGGATAAATGTCAGCATGTTTGTCTGCTAGAACTTGTCCTGCAGCCTCAATGCTTCCACCAGCATCTGATACAGATTGAGGCTGAACGACAGTAACAACTGGAAACAAAGAATTTTTACCACCAGCTATCACTTCTCCGTGTGTATGCGATCCTGCATCTGGGGCATGAGCATGTCCTCCTGCTTCTTTCTCTGGCCCGTTCATAACAATGTATGAAACAGTGCCAACTGCTCCTATGACAATGACTGATACAAGTGCCTGCAACGCTTTTCCTTTAAAGAGTATATTCATGATAGTAATAGGTAAAAATTAATGACCATGAGGGTCAGTGTTTGTATCGTCATGTGGTACATCAGCTTCGACTCTGCTCGGTGGCCTAGGAGAATCTGCCATTGGCTCATCATCATGACCATGCGGCATAACATCAGATTCCCCCATATGATGATCATCATTCATCATGTCATCCATAGGCATATCAACAGTGGTAGATCCACATCCTGATAGCAGTAATCCTGTAAGTATAAGTGTTGTAGAAAAAATGTTTTTCATAATAAAAGTATAAAAAAATAAATAAAATATCACGTATATATCATACGTGTCGGTAAAATCCTAAACTCTAAGAGTTAATGTTGATGTATGTATTTTTGCCATCTCAAATAGCGGAATCTTATCCCTTTGAGAAGAAAGGATCACATTAGAATAATGTTGAGTTTCAGTTTCAAAATATGAATATATGACATGCGAAATTATTACTTTGAGATTCGTCGTACTTAATGAAGAGATAAGTTGTGGATCTGTTCCATGACAGTCAGATTCATCTGAATGCGCTGCTGCAATTGTATCTGCTGTAATATCTAGTTCGTGTTCTATGGCATGATGTTCCGTATCATTCATAGATGAAAATGACCCAAAAACTGTATGACCACCAATACTGAACAGAGTAGCAATGAGTGCTACTGTTATAAGTCCTGAAATTTGACTATACATTCTATTCATATTTTCAATGTATTATAGCAGACAACTAGATGGTGGCCCAGACCAGATTTGAACTGGTGACACCCCGCTCTTCAGGCGGGTGCTCTACCAACTGAGCTACCGGGCCACGGCTTATTCAGCCGGAAAACTATAACAACTTCGTACACCGAAGAGAAGCTATTTTTGCTTTATATATGCTCTGATACATCAATTTTTCCTATAAATACCTTTGTATCCTCATCTTTGCGGGCTTTTTTAAGGGCTTTCTTCAAGCCAATCTTTTCGACAATATCCTGAAATCTAAGTACTGCTCCTATGGAATTAAACTCTGTCATGACAACGAGCTGTTCTAATCTCTTACCAGTAACGCGAATAGTCCCATCTTCATCTGTAGCGATTTTGTATGAACCCATGCGCTCATCTGTTACTTGGGGTCTCAGAACTGGAGTTTCCTCATCATCTGCTGTTTCTTTTGGAGCATCTGCCTCCTTCTCAGTAATGACAATCTTCATGAGTTCTCGTAGAACATTATCAATATTTTCATGTGTTGCAGCGGACATTGATATAAAAACATTAATGCCTGCAGCATGAAGCTCGGATACTACATCATCTAGGCTATCTGCAATGAGGTCAGACTTACTCAGAACAACAACCTCTTTCTTTTTCATGAGTTCTGGTGCAAAAGTTTCGAGCTCATGACGAATAGCGTTGTAATCTTTAATGAGCAATGATGCATCTATCTTTCCATCAACCATTGCGCGAGAGAGATCTAGCAAGTGAAGCAGTACTCTACAGCGTTCGACATGCTTTAAGAAACGAATACCAAGTCCTTTTCCTTCTGAAGCTCCTTCAATAAGGCCTGGAACATCACAAACGACATATGATCTGTCATCAACCTGAACAACACCAAGGTTTGGCACAAGAGTAGTAAATGGATAGTCCCCAATTTTTGGCTTTGATTCTGAAATAGTAGAAATCAATGTGGATTTACCAACACTCGGATACCCAATGATTCCAACATCAGCAACAAGCTTAAGTTCAAGCGTTAAAGACTTCGTCGCGCCTGGCTCTCCTTTTTCAGCGAAATCTGGTCGTTGACGAGTAGCACCTTTGAAGTGTGTGTTACCAAAACCACCACGACCCCCAGTCACAATCAGTGCTTCGTCGCCCTGTTTTGTAAGGTCAGCAAGAATTTTGTTCCCCTCACGAATTTGCGTACCAGGTGGGACAATGAGAAGAAGATCATTACCTGCTTTTCCATGTTGGTTCTTCTTTGCGCCTGCACTTCCATGCTCAGCTTTAAAATTCTTTGTCGATCTGTAATCACTCAAAGTATCGGTATTACCATCTGCTTGAAAATAGATATTTCCACCCCTTCCTCCGTCACCACCATCTGGCCCACCAAGAGGTATGAACTTTTCTCGACGCCAAGAGACGCAACCATTTCCTCCGGTTCCTCCGGTTACGGTGATTATAGCTTCATCTTGAAACATAGATTATGTGAGAAATCATGGAGAATTGTAGCTTAAACTAAGAATAAGTAGCGAAATTTCTTGATAAAAGCTTGACCCTACTATAGCTGGCACTCTATAATCCCGAGTGCTAATTCTTGTATTTTTTTCAATCTTTTACTATGAGCAAGATTATTGGAATTGACCTAGGAACAACAAACTCCTGTATGGCGGTTATCGAGGGCGGAGAGCCTGTTGTGATCCCAAATGCAGAGGGAAACCGTACAACACCATCTGTTGTTGGGTACAAAGACGGCGAAGTCCTTGCTGGAGTCGCTGCTAAAAGACAAGCAGTGACAAACCCTGAAAATACTATTTTCTCTGCAAAGCGCTTTATTGGACGCCGATTTAAAGAGGTAGAAAATGAAGCGAAGCAAATGCCGTACAAGGTATCGAGTGGTAAAGAGGGAAGAGCAAATATTTCTGTTAATGGAAAAGAGATGCTACCACAGGAAATCTCTGCAAAAGTACTCCAAAAACTCAAGGCTGATGCAGAAGCATATCTTGGTACAACCGTATCAAAAGCAGTGATTACAGTACCTGCGTACTTCGATGACTCTCAACGTCAGGCTACAAAGGAAGCAGGGAAAATCGCAGGTCTTGAAGTAGAACGGATCATCAACGAGCCAACTGCAGCAGCCCTTGCCTACGGACTTGATAAAGGACACGAGCAAAAGATTGTGGTGTACGACCTTGGAGGTGGTACATTCGACGTTTCTATTTTAGAACTTGCAGATGGTGTCTTTGAAGTACTCTCAACAAACGGTGATACACAGCTTGGAGGAGACGACTTCGACTCTGAAATTATTCTCTGGCTTCTTGCAGAATTTAAAAAAGACCAAGGTGTAGACCTCAGTAACGATAAAATTGCACTTCAAAGACTTAAAGAAGCAGCTGAAAAAGCAAAAATCGAGCTAAGCTCACAAAACGAAACAGAGATCAACTTGCCGTTCATTACTGCAGATGCAACTGGTCCTAAGCACCTTACATTGAAAATGAGCCGTTCTAAGCTTGAGTCTCTTGTTGGCGATCTTATCGCTCGCACAAAGAAGCCATGTGAGGACGCATTGAAAGATGCAGGACTATCAAAATCTGATATCTCAGAAGTTGTCCTCGTCGGAGGAATGACGCGTATGCCAGCTGTTACCGCTCTTGTTAAAAACCTCTTTGGCAAGGACCCACACAAAGGTGTTAACCCAGATGAAGTTGTTGCAATAGGAGCTGCTATCCAAGCTGGTGTGATGGGTGGAGATATTGATAAAGATATCGTCCTTGTGGACGTATCACCTCTGAGTCTTGGAATCGAAACAATGGGTGGAGTAGACACAAAGCTCATCGAACGAAATACAAAGATTCCTACATCGAAGAGTCAAATATTCTCAACAGCTGCGGATAACCAGCCATCAGTTGAAATCCATGTGATTCAAGGAGAAAGACAAATGGCTGCGGATAACAAGTCCCTTGGACGTTTCATCCTCGATGGAATCGCTCCAGCGCCTCGTGGTGTACCACAGATCGAGGTAACATTCGACATCGATACCAATGGTATCCTCAATGTAAAGGCATCAGACAAAGGAACAGGCAAAGTACAGCACATTACTATTCAAGGATCAACAGGTCTTACTGATGAAGAAATCGACAAGATGCAAAAAGATGCTGAGATGCATGCAGATGAAGACGCTAAGAAGAAAGAACTCGTTGATGCACGCAACAATGCAGATGGCCTTGTCTTCAACCTTGAAAAGCAAATGAGGGAACATGACGCAAAGATTGGTGACGACTTGAAGAAGTCTATCAATACAAAGATCTCTGATATGAAAGAACTTCTAGCAAAAGAAAACGCTACAGCAATAGAGATTAAGACGGCATCAGAAGCACTTGGTCTTGAGGCACAAGAAATCGGAAAGATTATCTACGAAGCTGCACAGAAAGAAGAAGAACAGACAAACTCTGCAGCTGATGATGCAGGTGAAGATGTTGTCGATGCAGAAGTCGTCGATGACAAAGAAAAAGAAGCAGCAGAAAAGAAAGAAGACTAATCAAAAATAACATAGAGCCCTGCGAAAGCGGGGCTCTTTTTAAAGTGTTGATCCTATAAACTGAGCAAGTTCGACAAGACGAGAGCTGTACCCCCACTCGTTGTCATACCAAGAGAGGACTTTAAGCATGGTCTCGCCATCTTGTTTGTGAACCTTTGTGTTCTCTGCATCGACGATAGAGCTACGACTGTCACCAACATAATCTTTGAGGACTAGTGGCCTGTCTTCATAGCCAAGAATTCCTTTCATGACACCTTCAGATGCTGCCTTCAGTGCTTTATTGACTGTGTCTGCGTCAACGTCTTTTTCTAATGTACAGACAAGGTCTGTAAGGCTTCCCGTTGGTGTTGGCACACGAATAGAGATTCCATCGAGCTTTCCTGCAAGCTCTGGCAGTACAAGGGATACGGCTTTTGCAGCTCCTGTAGTTGTTGGGATGATGTTTTCTGCAGCAGCTCGTGCTCGACGAAGATCCTTATGGGGAAGATCAAGCAAGCGCTGGTCATTAGTATAGCTATGAATAGTTGTCATAAAACCATGCTTTATACCAAAGTTATCTTGCAATACCTTTACGAGTGGGGCGATGCAGTTTGTCGTACACGACGCATTCGAAACAACATGATGGATTTCTGGGTTGTATGTCTCTTCATTTACACCAATGACAAATGTTGCATCAGGCTCATCCTTACAAGGAGCAGATATAATAACTTTTTTAGCACCAGCCTTAAGATGAGAGGCAGCAGCCTCTCTTGTTCTAAACATTCCAGTACATTCTAGTACGACATCTACCTCAAGCTCTTTATGTGGTAACGTAGCTGGATCCTTACATGCAGTTATACGGATATTTCCATGCTTTGTTGAAAGCATTCCATCCTTATAACATGCATCCCCACAATCATGGTGACCATAGGTACTATCCCACTCAAATAAATGTGCGAGTGTTTCTGCATCAGTTAAATCATTAATAAGAACAACATTAATTGGAAGGTTCTTTTCTTGAATAATTCTGAGTGCTTGTCGACCAATGCGTCCGAATCCGTTAATTGCGAGGTTCATAGATGAGGGGGAGAAGTTGTGCGTACTGTACCAGTCTATTTCAGCTTGTTAAATGCATTCTGCAAAAGAAGTGTATCTTCTTCCATAAGAGGGGACTCACAGACCAATGCACCCTCAATTCCACGTTTTTTAAGAACATGTAAGAAATCTTCCCATTTGGCATCACTTTCAAGGAGCGGCAAATGCTTTCTTTCGCCTTTCTCGGAGTATTCAATACCAGAGTAATGCAGATGCATAGATTTAAGTGATTCAGGTCCTAGGTAACTCTCGTATATATCAAACATCTCATTCCATTCCTTCTCCGTGTTCCACTTACCATTAGACCGAGCATGCATGTGCGCAGCATCTACGGTTGGATAAATGCCAAACTCTTTACTGAGCTTCAAGACTTCTTCGAGTGTTCCAAACTGTGTAATCTTACCCATTGTTTCAAAGCCAAGATTAATCGTAAGGCCTTTTTTTTGTGCACGTTTCATAATATCATCTGTTGCTCTATACACATTGTCATACACTTCAGCAGGGTCCATCTTCATGTAAAATGCAGGGTGAACACAGACACTTTTTGCACCTGCAAGCTGTCCCATTTCCATCGCATTAAGTATGCGGATTTTTGATGCTTCGAGTTTTTCTTCTTCAGGAGAATTAAGATTAATGAAGTACGGAGCATGAACTGTTAATGTCATACCGAGATCAGTAGCAGTTTTTTGTATAGCAAGAATACGCTCTTCATTCATTGGGACACGTTGTACCCACTCCATTTCCATTGCAGTAATACCAAGGGAATGAGCATGACGAAGTCCAAGGACCGTTCCGCCACTTCCAGGAGTAGATCTCGGGACACCGGCGACAGCAAAGTGTAACATGGTACTATTCTACCATGCCTCTTTCGCAAGACATCATTAACCGAACAGTTACCAGTTCGTACGGAACAGGAGGGTACTCTGTGTGTGAAACACTACTTGATGCAGGGTTCGATGCATGGTGGGTAGGAGGATGCGTACGCGATATGCTTCTTGGAATCATTCCAGAAGACATAGACATTGCAACAAACGCAGAGCCAAAAGACATTATAAAACTTTTTCCAAAAAATGATGACACGGCATCCGCACTCGGCGCTGTAGTAGTGTCCGAAGGAGGACATACGTATGAAGTAACAACATACAGAGAAGATCACGAACTGACAGATGGTCGTTTTCCAGAATCTGTAACATTTACAGATATGCAACAAGACGCAGAGCGACGTGATATCACCATCAATGCTCTGTACTGGAACCCTATAAGTTCTGAACTGCGAGACCCATTCAACGGAGAACAAGACCTCAATGAAAAGCTCATTCGCATCATTGGAGATCCAGAAACTCGCATAGCCCAAGATGCACTTCGCTTACTTCGTATTGTACGTTTTAAAGCCCAGATAGATGGACAGTATCACCCAGATACGTTTAAAGCACTCCACAAAATGGCGCCGACCATCTCTATTCTTTCTGGAGAAAGACGTACGAGAGAGCTTCAAAAGATTCTTCTTGGTCCTCATCCAGAAATCGCATTTGAAGACTTATGGGAAACAGACATCATCGAGCACCTCATCCCAGAACTTCATGCTTGCAAAGGCGTTGCTCAGCCATCAAGCGCACACGAAGAAGGGGATGTCTGGAGCCATACTATGCAGGTAATCAGCTCATTTACAGAAGATCACGGTGCAGATACCCGTTGGGCTGCACTGCTTCATGACATCGGAAAACCAGCAACGTTTAGTATTGATAAAGAACGCATTCGTTTTAACGAGCATGCATCTAAAGGAGCTATGATTGCTGAAAAACTCCTCGATCGTCTACAGTTCCCACGAAAAAGGCAAGAGAAGATATGTTGGATTATCGATCATCACATGATGATGGGTACATTTGAAGGACTTGAAACAAGTAGAAAGGCACACTGGTATTACCATCCTTGGTTCATAGAACTCCTTCAGGTCTTCTGGCTCGATATATCTGGAACTACTCCATCAAATTTTGATTTATACGATTCGATAATCAAAGATTACAATGCTTTCCTTGATACCAATCCTCGTCCTAAGAAGCCACTCCTTTCAGGAGATGAGATTATGGAAGCACTTGAACTAACACCAGGGGAGGAAGTTGGCCGCATTCTGAAAGAACTCGAAACTGCTCAAACAGAAAAGACAGTAACAACCAAGAAAGAAGCACTGGAGTTTATAAAGAGGTAGGTGGTGAAGTGTACCCCATTTGGTAGACACAGTAGAACCCCCTAACCCTCGACCTGGGACAACAGATAATCTCTGTATGCAACAGGGGTCATCCTGTTTCGGGTCCACTGCTTCCTTTCGCAATTATA
>Ga0210057_1003663_pt1 | contig 21050 bp, 20 predicted proteins | sample CryGeyCG2114_010_2_FD_183968 | JGI IMG/M metagenome (GOLD analysis project Ga0210057, IMG submission 183968) | Groundwater microbial communities from aquifer - Crystal Geyser CG10_big_fil_rev_8/21/14_0.10 (SPAdes) (version 2) | ecosystem: Environmental > Aquatic > Deep subsurface > Groundwater ...
TGAATGGCAGGAAAAATTGGTTGGAAAAAAAACTAATGTATTTCCTTTGCTTGTCAAAATACTAGATGCAAAAGAAAACTTATCTATCCAAGTTCATCCTGACGACATACAGGGAAGCAAAATAGGAGCGGAACCTAAAAATGAAGCTTGGTACGCTCTTGAGAAAGGAGTTGTGTTAGCAGGCTTTAAGCCGGGAGTAACTCCTCAACTTTTTAAAAAAGCCGTAGAAAATGACAGATTAGTGGAACTTTTAAGAAAAATTCACGTGCAAGAAGGGGATGTTATAAATGTCCCTGGGGGGCGAATCCATGCCGTATGTCAAGGTTCTCTTTTATTTGAAGTACAGCAGAATTCCGACACTACTTATAGAATTTACGACTGGAAAAGGGTAGATGAAAACCAAAAACCTAGGGATCTTCACTTATTTCAAGCCTATCAAGTGTTAAACTTTCAAGATTTTGATAATCCCAAAGTAACTTCTACTTTGATGGAGGATACAAAGGAAACAAAGAAAATTCTCCTTTTAAAAACACCTCATTTTAATTTGGAAAAAATTATTACCTCAAAAGATATATTCGTTGAAAAAGAACAACAGAGTTTTCAGATCTTTTTTTGTATTTATGGCGAAGGAGAAATAGTTGCAGACAATGCATCGGAGAAATTAGAGAATGGTGCGAGTTATTTGACTCCAGCTGTTGCTGAAAAAATAGAAATAAGGCCTAAGAGCGAGTGTTCACTACTTAAAGTTAGCCTCCCTTAAGGCCATTTAGCGCAACAGCTAGCCCGGCCAATTCGCTTATTTTATCTCCAATGTCACTAGGTTGAATAATACAAGAGGACAATGCCATAGGCCACGCGTATTTTTTTAATTTTTCTTTTAAAGGATTTAATAAAAGATCCTTTGTATGAATAGCAATGGTCCCTAAAATAATTACCTCTGGATTTAACGTCATAATAATCATACCAATTCCCTGAGACATTCTTTCTGTGAAAGTGTCCCAGACCTGTAAAGCGTAATGGTCTTTTTCTTGTACAGCTTTAGCCAAGCAGGTAATATCAATATTGTTAGGATCACCTGAAGCAAAGTCTATGATTTTTGTGGAAATATTTTCAGACTGGATATCTTTTCGTATTTTTTGCGCTAAGTTTGCCCCACCACAGTATACTTCAAAACACCCTCTTTGTCCGCATGGGCAGAGAGGTCCATTAGGATCTAAAACAAAATGCCCCACTTCTCCTGCGGTGTCGCTGGCTCCTTGTAAAAGCTGATTATTGACAATGATGCCTCCTCCCATGCCTGTACTAGCTGTTAAGTAGACTAAGTTAGGGGTATTTTTAAACGTACCAAAAGTAAACTCCGCTAAGACAGCAGCATTGGCATCATTATTCATAAAAGTAGGTTTTGAAAACCCTTTTTCCAATTCTTTGACAATAGGAGTGTTTTTCCACCCTTTAAGATTAGGAGGGGATAGCATAATACCTTTTGTTTTATGAATAGGTCCTGGGCAAGAAATGCCAACTGCATCAATATCTTGTAGTGTTTTATTCGAGTCCTTTAAAAGTCGCTTTGTTTTTTCGATAATGTGCTGAATAGCTTCTTTAGAGTCACGAAATGATTGCGTTTGCATTCTATCTGAATTGACGATTTTTCCTTTTTCATTACCTATGCTTATAGATATTTTAGTGCCGCCAATATCAATAGAGATAAACTTTAACATTTTCTTATCCTATCATTTCTACTAAGGCCTTAGCAAAGACAGGTAGGTCCTTAGGAGTTCGAGAGCTGATTAAGTTTTCATCGATAACAAGAGGTTCATCCAAAAATTGGGCGCCTGCATTGATTATGTCATCTTTGATGGCAGCCACTGAAGTGACTCTTTTATTTCGCAAGATTTTTGCGCTAATCAAAACCCATCCTGCATGACAAATAAAAGCTATGGGCTTTTTATCTTTATGAAATTCATTTACAAGCTCTAATACTTTTGGATCTCTTCTTAATTTATCAGGGGCGTAGCCACCCGGAATCAAAAGACCTGAATAATTTTTAGCGTTTACTTCGTTAATTGCTATATCAGATCTACAGGGATATCCATGCTTTCCGTTATAAGTCTTGTGTTTTTCTGGACCTGCCACAACTGTCTCGATATGCGCTTCTTCTAAGCGAATTCTAGGGTACCAAAGCTCTAAATCTTCATAAGTGTCATGGGTAAGAATAAGAACTTTATTCATGGATCATCTCCAAATATTCATTTCTTTTCTGTTCAAAAAAAGGGATGTAGAGGGGAAATCTACTTTCTAAAAAGTCTTTTAGCGGATCGGTAAATGAAAGGAAATGTTTTTTTTTCTTAAACCCTTCTTTTATTTCATAAACTTCACCAAAATCGTATTCTATTATTTTATCTTCTATCAATCCAACATTTTCCATGCATGAGCTTGTCTTGTTAATAATGTTTTTATTGATCCTATCTACGGTAGACTGAAAAAACAACTCTATCAATTTTTTAGCATCATGTTGAAAAAAAGCATCTTTCAGGAGGGTTACTTTTTTTTGTAGGAAAAACCTGGTATTTTGAATATCCAATGAATAGGGATTTCCAGCTCTATCGAGCAGGGTAACTATTCCCTTTTCATTGGATAAGTGTGAGTATACAAGCCCAAGATCCAAAGGAAGATTTTCCACTTGTGTAAAGCATTGTTCCCATGCCTTGAGTTTTTTATCTTTCTTTTGTCCTTCTTTTGCTATTAAAGAAGAAAATGGGCTAAGCCTTGTCCATAATGGCTTTTGCAGTTTATCATAACGGAGAAACTTTATTACATACTTGTTGTCTTCAGTTTCAAATACATACGACTGCCTGCCCTTTGATAAGTAGCGAAAATTGCAGTTAGAAAGGAAATTTGGAATTGAGCTAGAAGTGTCTGTTGTTATCCAGTCGGCTGGAAAATAAATTTTTGATGGTCTAAATCTCTGGTTGTTAACAGGAAGAAAGTAGATTAAAAATAAAATAAAGAGGAAAAAGGAAATTTTTCTCATAATTAATAATATATAGCCTGTTAAGGAATTTTTCCAGTGTTGATTATTTTAGTTTTCTTTTGTTTATTCATTTTAGCCATATTGTCTTTTATCAATGGGTTGACAACCTTAGCTATTATATTTTCATGGACAGCTTTGGGAGTTTTTTTTAAAGGGATCACGAATTTTTTTCTCACAAAAGGGCCTATAGCAAACGTTTTAAAGACTCTTCAAGTAGTTTTATTAGAGCCACTAGCTTTGATAGGTGTATATTCCCTTAGTTTTTTAAGTTTTTTTAGCAAAGGTCCTTTTTGGTCCAAGAAAAAAAGGACTCCTATTTTAATGGTTCATGGATATATCAACTTTGCCTCAGTTTGGCTTTTTCATAAAAGAAGACTTCTAAAAATGGGCTATGGTCCCATTTATACTATCAATTTAGGCTATCCTTTTCATGGAATAGACACTTATGCTCGCAAATTGCATAAAAAAATTAAGAAAATTGCGAGACAGACTAAACGAAGTGATATTATTTTAATCGGTCACTCCATGGGAGGGCTTGTTTCTTCACAGTACTTTCTTAAATATGCTGAAAAAGGTACTGTCAAAGCAATTATTACTCTAGGCACTCCTTTAAAAGGAACAAAAGTTGCAAAACTAGGGGTGGGAAAATGTGCAAGGCAGATGCGAGAAAACAGCAGCTTTATTAAGAATTTAAAGGACAACCTTCCTGAAAAAATTTTTTATAATGTAGTTACAAAAAAAGATCAGTTGGTGATTCCTTATAGATCAGGACTTATTACCGGGGATAGAGGAAAAAGATATGTGCTGGACGATATTGGGCACGCTTCTTTATTGTATTCTACAAGAGTATCTAAAAAGTTAGGAAGATGGCTTAGAGACATCGTTACTTAAAAACAACAGTTTTTATTCCGTTGGTAAACACCCTTTTTTCTAAATGGTATTTTACAGCTCTATATAAAACTCTGGACTCAACTTCTGACCCAATTTGCACCATCTGCTTAGGTGAGTTACTATGGTCTATTCGAGCAACTTCTTGTTCAATAATAGGTCCTTCGTCTAGCTCGTCAGTTACATAATGAGCGGTAGCCCCTATCAACTTGACACCTCTTTCATAAGCTTGATGATAAGGTTTTGCTCCTTTAAAACAGGGTAAGAATGAATGATGAATATTAATAATCTTACCAGCTAAGCGTTTAGTAAGATGGGGAGATAAAATTTGCATGTACCTGGCGAGTATAACTAGCTCAGTATTGGATTCTTGAATTCTCTGTAAAAGATATTCTTCTTGCTGAAGCTTGTTAGCTTTATCTACAGGCAAGTGAAGAAAAGGTATCTGGTAATTATCAGCCATATGCTTCAAGTCTAAATGATTAGAAACAATCATTTGTATGTCGATAGGGAGTTTTTCAGCATGTATTTGATGCAGTAAGTGGTTAAGGCAGTGCCCTTGCTTCGAGACCATAATAACAGTTTTCATGGGCTCATCATAGGAGTTGATCATAAATTTCTTGCCTAATACTTGCTCTAACTTTTCACGCAAGAGGTTGATTTTATTATGATCTAGCTCGAACAAGCATCGCATAAAAAACTGATGGGTTTCAGGATCGCCGTATTGAGAAAGTTCTACAATAAACCCACCAACCTCAGCTATGACGTTGCTAGTTTTTGCAATGATGCCTATTTGATCTTCACAAGAAAGAGTAAAAACAAACTTATTAATATTCATATAGTTAACATTTTATAGAAATAATAAATAAAATACTACAATTGACTAAATAATCTAATTGTTTAAAAATAATGTTTAACAGGGGCTGGGGGGTATTAATGGTTCGTAATATTATTTTTCTACTTTTTTCCTATATTATAGCATCTCATAGTTTACAGATTGTTCCTGTGGAGAGGACTCCTCAACCTAATAGTGTTATCGTACGTATAGCATATCCCGAAAACACTTCATCCAATAAAACAAATCCCATATGGGTGCAAGTTCGCTTGCAAGGGTATGCTTTAGGCGCAGATTCTCAGTTTCCAAGAGCTAAGCAAGTCGCTAACTCAGATAGAGGACAGAGCTTGCATATAGTAGTGGATAATAAACCTTATTTTCCTGTTTCAGGTCCTGGAATCGACCCTTATGATGAGATAGGAGATTATTTTGAAGATTCGTATAAATTTTTACTTCCTTTTGATTTGAAAGAAGGCTCTCATACTCTTAGGGTATATTGCGCACGATCGTTTGGAGAGAGCTTAAAAAATGAAAGCAGCTTTGATGTGGTAAACTTTTTTGTAGGTAAAAAAGAAAGTGGTTCAGATGTTGATCTTAGTGCTCCTATGCTTACTTACAATGAGCCTAGTATGAGATTTTTTTATGAAGAAGGCCTTCCAATTTTACTTGATTTCTTCTTATCCAATTGTGAGCTTTCCAGTGATGGTTTTAAAGTAAAAGTGACCATTGATGATTCTTACTCTCAAGTATTGACTAGTTGGCAGCCTTACTATATTTATGGTTTGAAGCGAGGAAAACATAAAATTACGCTAGAATTACTAGATGTTGATGGAAATTTAAGTTCAGGGTCTTATAATTCGTCAACAAGATCTTTTATTGTGCATTAAATTAGTAGTTCTAGTTATGATATCGCCCTTACTTTTTTTAAATATTTATGTTTGATATTGATCCTAGAAAAATTTCTTCTGAGGATTTTCCAAAGGAAAAAAGTATAAAAGAAAAACTCCTTTTTCTTTTGAATTATGCTGTGCTGGCTCCATCTAATCTCAACTCACAGCCTTGGAAGTTTTCAGTAAAAGAAGATTCTGTTGAGTTTTTACCCGATTTTGACTGCTGGCTGAAGGTATCAGATCCAGATAAGCGAGAACTGTTTATTAGCGTTGGGTGTGCTCTTCAAAATTTCATCATTGCAGCTGAATATTTCAATCTGTCTTGCAGTGTACATTATAAAAAGGAAACTGTTGATGTAACTGTATCTGAGCTAGATACCTATTCCACTTCTTCCTTATTTCCCTTTATTACTAAGCGATTTACTTATCTGGGCGATTTTAAAAATGAAGAAGTTGATCGAGATATTTTTAATTTGTATACCTCAGAAAATCATTCGTTACACTTTATTAATGAAGAAGAAACAAAGTCTCAATTATGTCTATTATCGCTAGAAGCTGACATGTTCCGATATATTCATCCAAAATATAAGCAGGAGCTGATAGATCATTTGCCTCCTGGAAAATTTGAAAATAGCTTGATGAGGTTTATTAATAAATTTTCACAATATATTGCGAATAGAGAGCTTCCCCAAGATTTGCAAAAAAATATTGCTGCTATTTCTATTGATTCTGAGACTCCTATTTCCTTAATAAAAGTGGGTCAGGCATTTGAAAACATCTACTTACATGCCTTTTCTAAAGGGATTTATATAAAGCCCCAATCATGTACATTAGAGACGCCTATGGCTAAAAAAAGGATTAACGAATTGTTACTTAAAAATACGAACAGAAAGATTGTGCAGATTTTCTTTTATGGATATCCTACGAATGTAGATTCTCACTTCACAAAAAGATGTTCAGTTAAGGAAAAGTTAGTCAATTGAATTGAAACACTCATAGTTTTTTTCCCAGAATTCTAGAGCATTTTTAATATTTGTAATAAACAATTTTCTTTTGTCCTCGTTATGAGACTTATAAATTAAAGTGTATACGGTGGTGTCATGAAGTTTTATAATAGATGTAGTTAAGTCTAAAGACCCAATGTTGATCGAAGCTATAGATTTATCGATAAGTTGTTTAAACGAACTATTTTCTGATCCTATGACAACAATTTGATAGTGATTCTCCTTTTGATGATGAAAGGAGTAAAAATTCTCTTCAAAGTCATACTCTAAAACTTCTAAAAGAATTTTAAAGGGGACCATCAAAATTTCAGGACCTAAAATGCTTTGCATAATACCTGGTCTTAAAGAGTAAAAGAAGTTCTCTAATAAGAAATTATTTCGGCAGTTTGTCAGTTGGCTTAACTTATTAAGTATTTCATTTTGTTTGACAATCATTCCTCCATTATAATCTCGAAACTCACCGATGAGGGTAATTAGTTCAGAAACAACCTTTTGTCTTGCTTTTTGAAGGTCTAAGGAGTAGTCAGGTCGGAAAAAAGGTGTTTTGTTTAAAAATACTCTAAACAAAGAAGATTCCTTAGGGTATTTCCTTTTTAGATAATCTATAATTTTAGTTTCATCATGAGTAATTTCTATGTCGGGTTTTTTAACCTTTAATACTTCTTTTAAAGAAGAAGATTCTTTTTTTAGAAGCCTTACCATGATCACTAGAAAAGATAATTGAGAGTCTGTCTGTTTGTCATAGGAGATAATTACTTGGGGCAAGTCTTTAACATACTTTAGTTGCTTGCTTAGTACAATTATATTACGAATAACCTCTTCTTCATTTCTTGGCATGAAAATAGGGTGTACAACGTTTTCTACTCTTGATTTAAGCTCTTTAGGTAGAACCTTTTTGAGCTTTTTAACTTCGTCTAAAGTAAATTTAGCTCCATTTTGTTTTTCAATTTCAAAATAAAATGTTCGAACTCTGTCATCGCCTCGATCAGATACGTAGGAGTCTTTAAGATACTGTACGTCAGAAATGGTGCTTTTAATAGTTTCTAATATATGTCTTTTTTCAAACCTTTCAGTATCGCTTAAAAGATTCATAGTAACTAAAATGCCCAGGCAATACCTATTAGAACTATTGTCCTGCCTTGTTTTTATAAGTTTTAGGCTTAGGTGCCTTTCATTAGGATTATTGCTAACAGCTCTTATGGTAGTCTTTTTGAAAAGGTACTGAAAACCAATAATCCGGCTAATATGTCTAGGATCTCTTTCAAAAAGAAATTGATCCTTTAACTGGAGAAGAAGAGTTCTTATTTCATAAAATACATCTCTGTCAAAAAATTTTGGTCGTTTGTGCATTAAATAAGATAAGTTTCGCTCAACTTCATCAATCTTTTCTTCGGAAGATATCTTGATTAGCATGTGTTGCATTTGATCAAAGATATTTAATTCTGTTGTATTAGTAGGGATTTTGAGAAGTGAGGTAATATTTTCTTGAATCACTGCCGACTTTTCTTCAGAAGATAAGGATTTAACTGACACTACGTATCTAGCATGATAGACAGCAAGTATATTAATCCTTATTTCCTTCAAAATATTAGAGAGGTTTTTTTGGATAACCTCTTTCTCTCTATTGTCAAGGATTCTTACAAAAGTTTCCTGTATATAATAATTATGGCCAGGTGACCTGACAAATTTAAAGTCCATTGACCTACTTCCAACTAATGGAAGTTGCTTTCCTGGAATCAACCATCTGCTTAACATATCATTGATATATCTTCCCACTCCATGGGTGTATTGGGAAGGACAAATTAGAACAACAGAAATAGTATAAGGGTCTTTTTCTGAAAAGCTATAGTGAAAAAAAGGTAAATTTTCGTTTAACTTTCTAAATGTTTTCTCTAGAAGGTGAACATTAGTATTTTGTTGTAGCTCTTCTAAAATATGAGGGGGGAAAATTTTTTCAATTAATTGCTCTAAGGAAATAAGGAACAAATCAAAACTTGGGTCATCCATACCTGGTGGAGTAAACGTAGGCTGGATTTGAAGCGCACCACCATCATTAAAATAAGTAGGTTTTAATGTTGCTATTTGGCGCGAAGTCATAGTACCTCTTGATCTAGTTGAGCAAAGTGAAAATGAATATCGCCGACCTCTCCTATGATAACATTTTTAAGCTGTTTTTGATTCATCATTAAATAGTTTAAATGATAAAGGGGAGCAACAGGCAAATCATCCATGAAAATTTTCTCAGCATCCAATAGGGCTTGGTATCTTTGCTTTTGATTAGAAAGATTATTCGCTCTATCCAATAAGGCTACAAAGTCATTGTTGACCCATTGAGAGTAGTTAACAGGATCACTTTCCTGACTAAATCGAGCATAAATATTCATCATATCGTTGTATTGAAAAATCCATCTAGCTATAGCCATTTGATGTTTATGAGCTCTTACTTTGCCCATATGAGAAACAAAGTCTTGCTCAACAATTTTAATATCTAATCCAATAGAATCTTTAATTTGCCTTTGTATTGCTTCAGACGTTTTCTTATCTAAATCATTATTGGGATAGTTAAGGGTAATAGAAATATCTTCTTTTTTTAAATTTAATTCCTCCAGTCCTTTCTGTAGAAACTTTTGCGCTAACTCTTTGTTGTGATTAGGAATTAAATAGTCTCCAAGGTTGTCTTCAAGCGGGGGAGGTATAAGTCTTTTTGCGGGAGTTTGGTTAGAATAAGTAATAGTTTTTACCAACAAATCCCTATCAATGGAATAAGAAATGGCTTTTCTTATGTTGCTGTTGCTTAAAGGGTGATATTTTGTATTAAAAGTTATAAAAGCTGTCCCTGCTATTGGCATTTTCTTTAAGCGTTCATTATTACTATAAGCTGCCTCTGCATGAAAAGGCATAGGTGATACTGGAGTACCGATCAAGTCCAACTCATTTTGCTCAAACATCTGCAAAGCAGTATTTTGATCATTAACAATGTAAATTCTGATTTTTTCCAGTTTAACATTGTCCTTGTCCCAGTATAATGGGTTCTTTTCTACAATGATTTCTTTTTTGGGTGTCCACTTTATCATCTTAAAAGGACCTGAGCAGACAAAATCTTCTTTAGGGTTTTGGGCCCATGTAGGGTCTTTTTCTACAATGTGGCTAGGAGCTGGATAATACGCACAAAAAGCAGTCAAACTAATAAAATAAGGGGTTGGATATTCCAGCTCTACTCGAAGTGTTTTTTCATCAAGGGCATTAATTTTAACTTCATCTATAGGTACTTTATTATTGGCCGCTTTTTCGGCATTTTTGATGCAAAAAAATAACTTGCTCGTCAAGGACGGAAAAGTTGGGTCAATAATTTTTTTCCAGGATTTTTCGAAGTCGTATGCAGTAATTGGGGTACTGTCAGACCATACAGCATCTCTTAAATGAAATGTATAAACAGTACGGTCTTTATTTACTTCATAAGATTTTGCAAGACCCGGACCTACTGAGCCATCTTTTCTTATCGAACTTAGTCCTGCAAAAAGTTTAAATGACATTGTTGAATCTACAAAGTGCCCAGTTTTTCTAGGATCAAATGTAGGAGGATCGATAGAGTAGCTTATGTTTAAAGTGTTTTTATTGGGACTTTTGCCGCATGAGATCATGGCAAGAACTAGTATTAAAGTTAGTAATTTTTTCATGTAGAAACCTGTATATGACAAAGAATGTATATAAATCTTAAAGATTAGATTAAAGAACTTTTTAACAAAGACCTGTCTTTTTTGACAAAAACTTTAATTTTCTAAGGTTTTTAGAAAATCCTTTTGCAAATTTTGCCTCTAAAGTAAGGTAAAGCAAGGCGAGGAGTAGCTAAAGGGTAGGGGGTAGATGACTTATTTTAAAAGTTTATTCTTTAATTTCCTTACAGTTTTTTTTGTGAACCACATTTTACCAGGAATTGAGATCGATTATTATTCTAAGTTACCACAAATCAAAGGAGATTTAATTTTTGCTTTTTCCTTGGGGTTTTTAAATTCATTAGTATATCCGATTTGCAGATTTCTATACCCTAAGGCAACTCCTTTTAAAATTGGGATGTTTAGTTTTATCTTTAGTTTTGGAGCATACTCTATTATTAATATTATTCCTCTAGGCATTCACGTGATGACACCAGGGGCGTTTGTATGGAGTGGTCTTATTGTTTGGTTTGCTAGCTACTTAACTAATTATTTAGAGTTTAAGCGCTATCAAAAACTAAAAGAGCTAGAGAAAGAAATTACAAAGAGAGGGGGAAATAAGCAATGAGTTTTTTGATATCATTTTTTTTTAATTTTTTTGCTGTTTTTATAGTGAACCGGATAATTCCGGGAATAGAAATAGGGTATTTTGAAAACTTGCCTAATGTAGGGGCTGACCTATTTTTTTCATTGGTTGTTGGCTTTTTAAATGCCTCTATTTACCCGGTCTTAGCTTCTTTTATGCAAAATATTACTTTAAAATCCATAGCAGTTGTTTCGTTTATTATCAGCTTTGGGTCTTTTATCTTGATTCACTATATCCAGTTTGGTGTAAGAGCAACTACTGCTCCGGGCATTTTTGTGGGTGGCTCCTTAGTATGGGCTGCCGCTGTTTTTACAAACTTTTTATTTATGAGAAGAAGACCGCAAAACCCTGAAAAATAATCATTCATTATTTTTCGGTTCGTCTGATCTGGGGTCGAGTTCCCCTACAGCGGGGGTTGTTCTGGGTATGTTTGAATAGGGCAGCTTTTCCTCGACAGGAATAGGAGGCGCTTTTGTAAGTCTGTAAAGTGTATAAATAGACAGGGCGCCAGAAATGGCAGCAAAAAAGAAGAACAATCCTTTTGGTCCAAAAAATTTCATAGAAAAAGGGGCTATTATCGGACCTAAAATAGCTCCTATACCATAAGAAAGCAATAATCCTCCTGTTGCAGCTACAAAATCCTTTGGCTCTAAATGATCACAAGCGTGTGAGATGCATATAGGGTATAAAGTGAAGGAAAACCCACCAAATAAAAAGATCAAGCTATAAAGAAGGATAACATGTAAGTCTCCTATCCATGCAATGACGATACTTAACCCAGCTGTAATTAGACCAGCTATGAGTAAAACTTTTCTTCTATCAATATAATCAGATAAAGACCCCAAAGGCCACTGCAAAACAAGGCCACCAAAAATAGTTAAACTCATAAAAAGAGCAATACCAGGTATATTCAATCCTATTTCTTGTGCATATACAGGGTTTAATCCATACACACATCCTAAGAATATTCCTGATAAAAAACAGCCTATAACTCCTAATGGTGATATTTTAAAAAGTTGCACTACATTGAGATAAGAAGGTTCTTCTGAATAGGGGGCTGTTGTTCTGGTAATGCTGACAGGTATCACTGATAAACTTGTTAGTATGGCAATCAGAATATAAGGAGTCCAGCTAATAGGGTCAGAAACATTTAATAAAAATTGACCTCCGGATTGAGCTGCATAAAGAGCTATCATATAAAGAGATAAGATTTTACCTCTTGAATCTACACTAGACCTAACTAGAAGCCAACTTTCAATAGTAATAAAAAGCCCCGCCATCGTAATTCCATTAAAAAATCGTAAGATAGTCCAGCTCCAAGAGCTAATGTAAAAGCCTTGCAGCAAAGTTAACACTGCAAGAAGTGACGCAAAAGTAGCAAAAGCTCTAATGTGGCCGATCCGTTCAATGAGTCTGTTAGATCTCAATGAGCCTACAAACATACCTGCATAATAGGCGGCAGAGACGATACCAATGATTAACGTTGAATAGTCTTCTAATCGTAGCCTTACAGTTACATAGGTCATAAAAAGTCCATTTCCAGCAACTAAAATAATAAGGCTAGCGATAGGGGATATAATGCTTTTTAGTGTATCTCTCATATTCATTACCTTTTATATCAATCCTATGAATCCATCAAGAGAGATTTTTTATTTTTTAATTTGTAAATTATTGGATATTAATATCAATGTTAATTAATTGATAATATAAATAACGTTTAATATAATTAAATTAAGGGAAAAAGTATGGGTTTTGATGGAACAAAGTGGTAAAGAACAAGATATTATTCATATACATGAAGCTTTAGAGAATCTTTCATCTATAGCTGAGCTTGATGTGAATAGTGAGAAAATGGTGGGAGTAGTAAAGAACCATAAATTTGTCCTTAGCGATGAAGAAAGCTCTTACAAAACTGTTCATTGGCTTACCCCAGAAACGGCGGAAGAGGTGATTGAAAACGTCAAACAAACTTTTAAAACTATTTTGGAATATCTTAAAAACATCTATGAAAATGAGGGGTTTGACTGGGAAAATCCTAATAATAGAAAAGGTCTTCAAGCGGTCATGACTCTATCAGGCGAGGCAGCTAATAAGCTGGATGCATATATAGACAACCTCAATACACCTTTTGAAATTCCTAGAATCACAGAGTCTAAGCAATTTACTGACTTGCAGGAGTTTTATACTAAAAATCTTTCTCAGAAAATGGACCTGAAGTTGTCTGGAGATAGCGCATGGTCTGAAGACTGGAGTGAAAATGAAAACATTCTAGCTGTTGACACGGAAAAAAAGGGGCTTAAAGACTTTGAAACCGTCAGAAGAGATAAAGAGTATGAACTTTTTTATTTGAGAAATGAATATGGCCATCCTTTTTTTAATTCCTCATTGCTGAGAAATATTAAACTGGTTTGTGATTTTGATGAAATGGTTGATGTTTCGATAGAAGATGATCCACTTTTAAAAATAAGGACTATGCAAGATCGAGATTTGCACGGTGTAGCCCAACAGATTCTTATGGGGTGTGAAAGTCTTACAAAAGAGTTCTTTAAATTAGCCAGAGGCAAGACCCAGGAAGTTTTTCAATATGTACACAGAGCTATCATGGCTCTTATGTTAACCTCAAACCCTAAAAACCTTATTCAAAATACTTTAGGAAAAAGCAGCCTTTTATATTTTAACGATTTTCAAACTTTTTTAAAAAAGGCGCTAAACTCCAAAGAATATAAAAGGTGGCTTTCTTATCCGCCTAAAGACTCTGACAAGGCTGCAAGCGTTACACTTAAATTGGTTCATTTATTGATTCTTATATTTTTCACACGAAAAGAATCAGTAAAAGAAGAAGTTATAGGTTTAATTCATTATTTGATAGAAAAGGGGAATGAAATCAAACCTCAAAAAAAGGCAAAGGTATACAGTCAAACAATTTGGAATGAGTTTTTGGTAAATGATGATAATATTAGAACTCTTTTGAAGTGCTATCCTAATGGTCCACTTTTTAAAGTTCTGGATATTATTCGATCAGATGAAGCTAGTGAAAAAGAGATAGCCTTTGATCCGATTCATCAAGAAAATTATCCTTATTCGATATATAACCTAAATAGCAAAAAGAAAAGCTATAGCTTTATCAGGTTACCTTGTCCTACTCGACAATCAATGATTAAATCAGCTTCTATTATAGAAGAGTTTCAAAATTTAGTTAGGAACTTTTCAAGTCAGGAAAAAACATATTTAATCTTTAACTTTCAAGACAGATCTTCTTGGAAAGATATTGCTAGAGTCGATGCTTTAGAAAAGTTTTCAAGGCAAGCTGAAATAAGCCAAGCTCTTAAAGTATACACTTTAACAAAAGATTCTGACTTTTACTATCAGACCGATATTTACTTCAATATGACTAAGGCAGAAGAGTTTATGCAAGCATTTCATACTCAGCTGGTAGGCGAGCAGGAAAATGGATTTTATTTTGGAATGATTAAGAAAAAAGAAAATTTTTTTGAAAAACTTGAGCATCTTATTTCTTTTGTTCATGATGTTTTTTTTGATAAAGTTGACTCTCTCGATAGAAAAATGAGGTTGGACTTTATAGAGATATTCTATCATTTATTTTATTTGGAAATGATGGAATATCATGAACCTTCTTATGTAAGCTTTGTTTGTAAAGACGCTGTAGACACTTCTAACGCAACAAATGCAAGTTTTTATGCTTTTATAAACCTTGTCAAAACAGGAAAGCTAGAAAAAAAAGAAAAAGATATTCTTTTATGGCTTTATTATAGACCCGCTCTACTTGTAAGAGAAAGATCTATTACTCCTGCAAGGCTTAATAGAACCCTTTCTTTTTTAGATTACGTTGACATGACTTTAAAAGAGAAAAAACGAAAAAAACTCTTAGAGAAGTATCCACTATTGAATGAAAATGATATAACTAGTTAATGCACTCATTAACTTGATCTACTAGTTCTTCATTATATGCTTTAAGGGCGTCCGAAAGATCATCTACTTGATAGAGAAGTTCTTTAAAGTCTTTAATAAAAGGTTCGCTTTTCATAATTTTAGATTTTTCATCTTGGTCTTCTGCTTTTTCTAAAAGCATATTTAATCGAGATAGTGCTGTAGAAATCTGGTCTACTTCACTTTCAAAATACTGTTTAAACTCTTTAGGAGTATCAACAGCCTCTAAAAGAGCTACTCTTTTTTTACGAGTTCTTTGCCATTTTTTATCATATTGAAAGAGAATGCCATAATGGTTTATATCATTCATAAGCGTGTTCATTTTGCTCATAAGCGATACAATTCGTAAATACATGTCATCTTTTGTCACGAGCTTACCAATAGTTCCGGACCCATCAGCAATATCGTTGGTGATAATGTTGAGGTTTTTTAGCACTTGCTTACCGTCAATATTAAAAGAATCGAGGGCAATATTGACATTTTCTAATACATTATTAAATTTGGTAATTGTCTGATCATCCTGAAACTCTTGAATTGAGCTTCCTAAAAGTTCCATATTATCCGTAAAACTATCAATCGCTTTTTTAGTTCTGGTCACTATTTCTTGTTCATTGAGGGAGTTCAGAGCTAAATCCAGTTCATGCATAGAGCCGGCAAAGGATTGTATCGCAAAGCTGATGTCATCACTATTTTCCATAAACCATTCATCAATATTGTTAACAGCACCATCTAAACTTTTTGCTAAGGTTGTAAGTTCATATATCGCATTTTCTAAAGGATCGACCGAATCTGCATAAATTATTTGATTTGTAATAAGTTTAGGTACTTTTCCAACAGGGGGAGCTTTAGGGATGATTGCGATTGCTTTTTCTCCCATGAGCCCGGCTGTAGCAATGGTAACTTCGTCTGTATTGTATACATCGACACTGGAGTCCACTCTTAAAGTAAGTTGATAAAAATAAACTCTTCCCAGTTCATCTGTCGGTTGTTCTCTTGCGTTAGATACTTCTTGGATCTTCGTTACTTCTCCGACAGGTTTTCCTGCAAAAGTTACTCTTGTTCCGACATTTATGCCTGCAATGTTAGAAAATCTTACCTTTAACACTTTTTCGCCATCGCCAACTTTTGGCTCTAAAAAAAGGATAATGGAGATAGTTATCACAATAGCTGTAATGACAAAAACTCCAATTAAGACTGTTTTCAATTTATCAGACATTCTTACTCCTTTTTAGCTCTGGGATGGTGCGTTAAATTTTCTTTTAAAAATGATATGATTGGATCGTCAATATTTAAAAATTCTTCAGGTTCAGCAACATAGGCAATTTTCCCATCCTTATGCAAAGCTAAGCGGTCGCCAATAAAAAGAGCAGAGTGCACGTCGTGAGTAACTACTATGCTAGTACTTTTAAGTTCACTTTGAATTTGCACAATAAGCTCATTAATTTGCTGGGCTGTAATAGGATCCAATCCAGTTGTTGGCTCATCATATAGTAAAATAGATGGTCTATATACAATAAGTCTTGCTAATCCAGCCCTTTTCTTCATACCTCCAGATAAATCAGAAGGCATTTTCTTTTCAATTCCTTCTAGTCCAACTTTTGCAAGAGAGGTTCGAACCATTTCCTGTATCTCTTCTTCTGAGTACGCTTCTCCTGTTTCAGGTCGGCCATGCTGTCTAAGGTAAAAAGCAGTATTATCTTCAATGTTCATAGAATCAAAAAGGGCAGCCCCTTGAAATAACATGCCTGTATTCTTAACAGCTTTAAATAACTCTCTTTTCTTTAACTCAGAAATATTGACTCCATCGATGGCCACATATCCTTGATCGGGCTTTTCTATTCCAATTAATTGCTTTAGCAGTACGCTTTTTCCCACACCTGATCTACCTAAAATAACGACAGTTTCCCCGGTATTTACAGTTAAATTGAGCCCCTTTAGCACTTGGTTGCCATTATAAGATTTCCAAAGGTCAACAACTTCTATCATTTTATCCTCGGATTGTCAGCTCTTGGTGAATGGTGTTTAATGCTATTGTCAGCAAAAAGTCCCATATTAATATTAGTACATAGCTTATGACGACACTATTAGTTGTAGCTTTACCCACACCAGCAGCACCTCCCGATGTTTTCATCCCTTTATAACAACATATAGTGACTAGAATTATTCCAAAAATAAATGATTTAAACACCCCGGTAAATAAATCAAATAAAGTGATATGGATAGGCATAGGATCAAAATAGCTGTTCGGGCTCATCCCAAAATAATGCACAGATATCAAATATCCTCCAAAAATCCCCATAATCATACTAAAAATAGTAAGTAAGGGCATCATGACAGTTCCGGCCAGGAACCTAGGTGCTACTAAATAGCTGTTAGGGTTAACTGACATGGACCTTAAGGCATCGATTTGTTCTGTGACTTTCATGGTGCCAAGTTCTGCGCACATGGCAGAGCCAACTCTTCCCGTAACCATAAGGGCTGTAAGGACAGGGCCCAATTCTGTAATCATAGCCTTGGCTACTAAAATACCAGTAACAGCTGCCAGTCCTTTTTCCTGGAGCTGGTAAAAAGATTGAGCTGCCAAGACAAACCCAGTGGTGAAACCAGTAATTGCTACCACTCCTAAAGAAAGCACACCAATAGAATAAAGCTGCTCTCGAATTAAAGACCAGCTAGGAGGTTTTTTAAATACGGAAGTAAAAGTTTCAGAAATTAATTGGACATATTCTCCAACAGAGCCAAACAAACGAAAAGCAATTTGAGTAAGTGTGCCCACCTAAGTGAATCCTCCCTTTTTTGCGATTGTAAAGAAGAATGTTTTTTTAGGTCAAAGAAATGCCTGCAAAAAGCAGGCATAGAAGTTACACCCTATATCCGTCTCTTTCCACGGAAAGGCCAGCTTGCAAAGCTTGTCTGGAGTTGTTTTCAGAAGAATGCCTTTGGCCTCTTCTTTGATCAACTTGATCTAATTCTCTTTGAAGAAGTTGTAACAGTTGATTAAGTTTTGTTGTTTGAGCGTCATAGTGAGTCTCTCCAAATTTTCCACTAATAGAAGAAAGTTCAGTAATAGTGCGAGAGAAAACCTGGCTTTGCTGAAGCTGAGGAATAGAGCCAGCAAGAGCACCTATAAATACTCCTAAACCTTGTGCGATGGCAACATAAGACTTCTTGTCCAAAGAGTTTTTAGAGCTGTCAATTTGAGATTTAATTAAATCTATCAGCTTGCTTCTCTCATGCATTTCACTGGCAGATAGTCGGTTGTTTAAGCCAGTTAACATGGATTCAAGAATAACCAAAAGTCGTGTTAGATTAATGTTTTCTAATGGATGATTAGAGTCAATGCTAATTTCTTGAAGTAAACTTTCGGCAATATCTAGCCGTTGTTGTTCAGCCTCAGAAAGCTCTCTCATGTTTTCAAGACCAAAGGGTCTTGGCTCTTGTAAAGGTTTATTATCAATTGGGTGGCTATTATAGGCCGTTGTAATATTATTTACGTTCATACTAACCTCTTAAATTCTCGAGTTTTGTAAAATTAAAATAGCTCGTAGCTTTTCTTGAATAGCTTTTCGATCATCAGCTGTTTCTTCTATTTTTTGTGATAGAAAATTTGTACTAGCCTTAGTAGTGATTTCTAATTTTTTTAAATCTTCACAAGCAGCATCCATTTTAGCTACCTGATACCTATTGCTAGAGGCCATCACGTTAGCAGTACCTGATGAAAGAGCTAATGCACCTGAGATAAGTTCATTTGCTCTATTTGAAATTTGTTGAAGGGCACCAGTTGTATAGCTATAACCTAAGGTGGCAAGGGATGCACCAGTTGTAAGATAAAAAACAGCATCATTGAAATAAGAAGCTAGCTGTTGCTTAGTTTTTTCATCTGAGGTTAAAAGACCAGCCAGCTGATCCCAGCCTCCTAGGGAATTGATTAAAGAATTACTAGCGCCCAGACCTGCTGAAGCAAGTAATAAGGATCCAGTTACAGTTCCTCCAGTTGTTAAGTCGCCAATTCCGAGTAATATTTCATAGGCTATAGAAAAATTGTAGGCGACGTCAGATAACATGCCCCAGTTTTCAGCAGACTGTAGTTTTAAGGCCTTATCTCGAAGTATTTCTAAGCGCTCTTGCTTTGTCTTGCTAATTTCTTTTTGTTGTTGAACTGTTCTTGCTCCATGCAGTTTAGTAATTTCTTGTGAGACTTTCTCATTTTTAAGATTTTCTCCAAGTAACATAAAAACCACATTTGTGGCGCTGGAAGTGGTATCGGGAATAGCCGCAAGCCCTTGAGGCGTTTTTTTCTTATGTGTATTTTGAGGGCGGTAATCGTTATTATGTTTAAAAGATACTTCATTAATTTTATTCATAATGTTTCCAACTTGGATTCTAGGGATTTCATTTCTTCTAAAAGAACATGGTTTTGCTCAGAGATTTTCTTCTTAGCAAAACGGATGGCTTTTAATCCTTCTTGAGGATTTTTAAGGTGATAATAACAGATAGCAGCAAAATAAGAAGGAAAGGGATCACTCTCATTTAACAGTTCCGTCATAGCCCAAGCTTTTAAAGCAAGTTCATACTGACTGGTTTTTTGTAAACAGGAGGCTAGGCAATACCAATAGTCTTTTTCGTCGGGATGTTGAATAACTAAAGAGCGAAAAATATCGATGGCCTGTAATAGGTCATTACTCTCAAGTGCTTGCATACCTTTGGAAAAGGTGTGGTTTTCTTCTAGCTTAGTATTCATGTCCTTTGGTTTTGCACCATTCTTCTTATAGCATCGCTATATCGATTCAATGTTTGCTTTACAGTTTCAAAGCAAGCCATTTTATCTGTAAATTCCGTTTGAAGTGAAGTAAAATAAAGCTGGTTAGAAGTTCTAAGTTCATCCATGCACGAAGATACACGGTCTAAAAGTACATTTATATCATCTGTGTCTGGAAGCTCGATGGCGCTGTCAGATCCCATTTGAGGAGAAGAATGGCAATTCTTGATTTTTCTTTTACCCAAATCATTAAGCAAACCTCGTATCTCTTGTGAGGTTGCTTCATCAAGTTCACTGATCAAATTCTTGTTTGACTGGTTCGAAGATTTAGCTTCTATTAGTCGATTATATAATTTTCTAGCGATATTGTTTGTTTTGGTATTGTAGGAAATGTCATTACCTTTATTTCTAATAGCATTGTCTAAAGCTCTTTCTTTATCTAAGAAAATATCAATTACTACTTTATTAAGGTTGTAATCTTTAATAGGTTTTTGATTTTCCGCAATCGATCGACATCTTTTAGCGTCATCAATTTGCCTTTGTATCTGCTCTAGAAAATTATGAATAAGTTCACTTTCAGGGTTCAATTTTAACTCTTTTGCCAGTGAGCTTAACTTTTCATATTCTTGGGGAATCAAATCAGCCTTGGCTTGCAAAAGATCTTCTAAAGAAATTGAGCTGTCGCTGTTATCGATTAAATCTATAAGATAATTGATTTCACGTTCTGTTAAAAATAAGGAGTCAGGGCAATCCTCGTCTGTTTCTTGTAAATCTTTATTGGATGAGCTGATGTCCCAAGGATTTTTAGGTAAATTTTGACTAGGATTTATATCTTTATCATTACGATTAATTAACTGGTGCAATTTCTGAGAAGGAGATAGTTCTTCTTCACTTTTCTCAACGGGACTGTTAGAAGTAGATAAAATATTGCTAAAAGAATCGATATTGTTTTTTGCTGACATAAAATGTTCCTTTTGTCATTGGGAACATAAAGTCTATCGAATAATAAGTTAAAAGACTATAGCTATTAAAAATTTCGGTTCCATTTTAAAGAAAATCTTCCTTGTTCTTGCTGCTGGATTGTTTGCGCTTCAAATAAAAATCCATGTGACAGGTCTACTTCTACGCTTACATTGCTGCTGCCCTGTTCTATTCCCTGACTGAAAGTTACCAAAACACCTTTAGCGACATACTTGCCCACTTGTACGGCAAAGTCTTCAGCTCCTTCACTTGTGGGAGCTGAAACAATAGCAAGTCGGTCAAATCCAAGTCTTCTTCTGGTAATTTCTAGAATATCTGGACCTCCTCCTGACAAACTTGCGGCGGTTGCTGCTAAAGAGACTGCTTGAAGAGCGGTTATTTCGGAAATATCAGAACCAAAGAGCAAATAAGATAA
>Ga0210057_1003666_pt1 | contig 21032 bp, 22 predicted proteins | sample CryGeyCG2114_010_2_FD_183968 | JGI IMG/M metagenome (GOLD analysis project Ga0210057, IMG submission 183968) | Groundwater microbial communities from aquifer - Crystal Geyser CG10_big_fil_rev_8/21/14_0.10 (SPAdes) (version 2) | ecosystem: Environmental > Aquatic > Deep subsurface > Groundwater ...
AAATAAAATTGAGAAAATCGTTGAAAATCCTGAGGTTGGAAAACCAATGAGTTATACGCGGAAGGGAACAAGAGAAGTTTATGTTGGTTCATTTCGTCTTTCTTACAAGTATTCTAAAATGGAAGATACAATTGAATTCTTAGAGTTTTATCATAAAGATAAACAATAATTAGTAAAGTATGTTTTTACCACTCCACCCCAGTAGAGAAAAACTTTAGAAAAACTTAAATATTTGTTTTATGTTAATAAATTATGAAAACTTTGAAAAGATTAGGACTTGTCGGGCTTTTGGGAGCTGGGGCTTTATTTGGAAGCGGTTGTAAAGGTTCCGGTCTTAACGAATATGATGCTGCGGCAGTTGGAGCATTAGGTTATGGTCCTGTTGGAGAGTTAGCATCAGGAATTCTTGGAATTGCAGGAGACCACCAAAGAAATATGGAAGTTGCAAGAGAAGGAAAGACAGAAGTTTATGTGGGTGGTGGTGAAAAGAAATTTTATAATGACAGATTAACTGATGGAAGTTATTATGTTGGAGAAATATCTAATGGAAAATTGCATGGCTCTGGAACACGTACATTTTCTGATGGACGAAAATATGTTGGGGAGTTTGAGAATGGTGAATATAATGGACAGGGGACATATACATTTTCTGATGGACGAAAATATGTTGGGGAGTTTGAGAATGGTCAAGGTAACGGGCAGGGGATATCCACATTTCCTGATGGAGCAAAATATGTTGGGGAGTTTGAGAATGGTGAGCGTGATGGACAAGGAACATTCACATTTCCTGATGGACGAAAATATGTTGGAGAATTTAAAGATGATTCATTTAATGGACCTGGAACATATACATTTCCTAGTGGAGAAAAATATGTCGGAGAATTTAAGAATGGCCGGCGTGATGGACCGGGGACCCTTACAGGAGGACCGGATGGACAAAAATATGTTGGAGAATTTAAAGATGATTCATTTAATGGACCTGGAACATATACATTTCCTAGTGGAGAAAAATATGTCGGAGAGTTTGAGAATGGTCAAGGTAACGGGCAGGGGATATCCACATTTCCTGATGGAGCAAAATATGTTGGGGAGTTTGAGAATGGTGAGCGTGATGGACAAGGAACATTCACATTTCCCGATGGACGAAAATATGTTGGAGAATTTGAAGATAATTTATTTGATGGACAAGGAACATTCACATTTCCTGATGGACGAAAATATGTTGGAGAATTTAAAGATGATTCATTTAATGGACCTGGAACATATACATTTCCTAGTGGAGAAAAATATGTCGGAGAATTTAAGAATGGCCGGCGTGATGGACCGGGGACCCTTACAGGAGGACCGGATGGACAAAAATATGTTGGAGAATTTAAAGATGATTCACTTAATGGACAGGGGACATATACATTTTCTGATGGACGAAAATATGTTGGAGAATTTAAAGATAATCACCTGGAAGGTTATGGAATTATGACCTATCCTGATGGAAGAGAGGAAGTTGGTTTATGGAAAGATGGTAATTTTATTGGAAAATGAATTTTTTCTTAAAGATGAGGAATAAGTAATTTAAATTAGATTTTCTTCAACGACAATAGAATTTATAAATAAGTAATCATTAAATAATTTATGAAAAAAAAGAGCTTGTGTTTGAATAAAAAAATTGTTGTTAGTTTTGAATTATCGTTAATTATTTTATCTATTTTTGCTTTTGCTTTTATCATTTATTCTAGTACTTTTGCCTTCGCACAATCAGGATCAAACACCCCTGCAAATCCTTCTAATTCACTTTGGTCGGGAGTCCCAGTTTATTCTGAAGGAAGTGCACTAGGCGCTGGGACCTATAACTCTGGAACGATAAGTTGGGGTAATGAGGTTGTAGAACTGACGGGTGGACAAACCGCAACAATTACTCAAACTGGAGAGACATTCAAGGTTGTTATTACAGGTCGTGATGGAAAGATTATAAAAACTGCTGGAGAACTAACAACCCCACCAACAGCAGGAACGGAAGTTACTGGCGTCGCAGGAAAGGGCTCATCAGCTCTTTCAAGATTCTTTGGTGCTGGGGCAGGAAGTGCCACAGACGCCCTTCTAACAGGACTTCAATGGGCAGTAGTCGCCTACGGAATCGGTCAGCTCGTCGGCGGTCTTCTTGGGCTTGAAAGTCAAAACGTCGATGCTCTTTCTACTTCACTGGCGGCTGGGGCTTTTGTTTATCAGGGATTGGAAACTTTTCAGATCGCAGGAAACGAGAGATTCTTTTTCCATGTAAGTGAGAAATCTTTCTTCCAACCACTCGGATATGGGGTGCTTGCTGCAGCAATTGTCTTCGTCATAATGTACAAGGACACAAAAGTCGAGACGGTGACGTTTAGTTGTCTGCCTTATCAGGCACCGAATGGCGGAGGTAATTGTGAAATTTGCAACGACGATGAGCTGCCTTGCTCAGAATATAGATGCAAATCGCTTGGGCAAAGCTGTGCCCTCCTGAACAAAGGAACCGACCAGGAGAAATGTGTGAATGTTGCTCCGAATGATGTTAATCCACCGATTATTGAGCCCGCGGCTGACAGGCTTACTTCCGGACATGGATATACAAATGTCAGGAGAAATCCTCCAAGTCCCGGTTTTGAAATTAAAAACCTGCAAAGCAGCGACGGATGCTTGAAAGCATTTACCCCGCTCACCTTTGGCATTAACACAGATGAGCCAAGCCAGTGCAAAATAGATTTCGAGCACACAACATCCTTTGACGAAATGAGCAGTTATGTTGGCGGAATAAATCTTTACTCTTACAATCACACGGAAAGATTCGTGCTTCCAAACACAGAGGACTTTGAAAACTCGTCAATCGTTCTTGAGAATGGAAAAGATCTGACTTTCTTCTTGAGATGTCAGGATTCAAATGGAAATTTTAACTCGGCGGAGTTTGCTGTAGAATTTTGCATCGACCCTTCGCCGGACACAACGCCCCCAAGAATTGAGGCGACGTCCGTTTTGAACGAAGGCTGCATTGCTGAAGACCAATCCTCGGCAAATGTTGATTTTTACACAAATGAGCCTTCAAACTGCAGATGGGATATCATTGACCAGGACTATGATTTAATGGATAACGAAATGACTTGCTCAAATGAACTTTACCAGATGAATGCTATGCAGTTGTTTACATGCAAGACGGAACTTAGCGGAGTTACCCGGGACGGAACAGATTATTTTATCAGATGCAAGGACCAGCCAAGAAAAGATGAAAATCTAAGAAATGAAATGATGGAGAGCTACAAATTTAATTTGAGAGGAAGCACAGGCCTTAGAGTCGATAAACTCCAGCCCAATGGAACAATATTCGGAGGAGTAAGCCCGACTTCTGTTGAACTTTATGTTGAAACTTCTTTTGGATGCAACGATGGAAGGTCAATGTGTTTCTACTCTGACACCGGAGAGACAGGCGACTTCATAACTTTCTTTGATACAAACAATGAGGACGGAATAAGCACCCAGCCATTAAGTTTAACCGACGGACAGCATGACATCTTCGTCCAATGTGTCGATGCCGGAGGAAATTTGGCGGAAGAGACAATTTCATTTGATTTGGAAATTGACGAAAACGCGCCTGTTATCGCAAGGGTATATGAAGAAGATTCTTTGCTGAAAATTGTGACTGTTAGAAACAGCGAATGTTCTTACACCCTAAATGACTGCGGATTTACATTCGATGAAGGAACCCAAATGCCATACGCAAACACAACGGTTCATGTAACTGAATGGAACAGGGACAACACTTATTACATAAAGTGCAGAGACGAATTCAGAAATGAAGACGCTGATTGCTCGCTGGTTGTCCGACCGACGCAGAATTTTTTGTGAAATTGATTCTCATCAAATGAGGTTCTTTACATTGACTTCTGAAAGAAAATCTTTTGGAATTCTTTTGCTAACATCTAAAAGCTCAATTCCTAAAATGTCGCCGTTTTCATCTAAATCAATAATTGTCCGCGGATCTATCTTTTTATTAGATGCAAACTTGCCTTTTAAAAACTCAACATACAGGGCATCGGCTTCTTTGTCAAATGTAATTTCCATTATGAGTAATACACCGTTATAACCTTTAAATATTTAGGTTTTTCATGGCTTTGTTGCATGATTCTAATCTCAAAGAATAAAGTGCCAAAGCAAGTTCAGTCATCTTTGCGATGTCGGATTTTATTTATACAGGACATAATTTATAATCTCCCCGTAACGAGCATGCTTGGGCAACTTACCTAATTTATCTAACTGATTACCAAATTTAATAAACAAATATTGAACTTCTGTTCTGTAAGAACAGCTATAATATCCATTTTATCTTAATGAAATAAAAGAATTATTAGAACCCTCTTAATTTATAACTATCGGGGATACTGCGGAACTTGAAAACTTTAAATACTTGGAAGTTTGTATTGTTTTATGAGGTGGAAATCAGGTAAAAGAGGACAGCAGACGCTTGGAATGCCGATTGGGATGATTTTTTCAATATTTTTGATTGTTGTTTTTATCGTCATTGCATTCATTGCCATCAAGCAGTTTTTAGTTATTGGCGACGCTGCAAAAATTGGCGACTTCTATCAGGATTTGCAGGGCAAAGTTGATGATTTTATGAGAAGCACCGGCGAAAAATCTTTTAAAATAAATTTGCCCTCCGATATTGAGAAAGTTTGCTTTGCGAATTTGAATAATCCCATTACCGGCTCTGCAGAAGATTATGCTCAAATAGAAAGTTACTTTGTTTATGAGGCAAATGTGTTTTTGATTCCTCCGGAAAATGCGGGAAATCTTCAATATAAATTAATTAATAATATTGATTTGGAAAATATAACAAAAAATAAGAATCCTTATTGCGTAGATTCAAAAGGAGAATTAAAAATTAGCAGAGGTTTTTACGACCGGCTGGTTTTGATTGAATAATGAATTTTGGAAAAAGGGGGCAGTTTAATTTTGTCTGGCTTTTTGCGTTAATCGTCGGAGGAGTAATTTTGTATTTGGCTGTTTACGGAGCATTGAAAGCTGGTGAAACCTCAGGTTTTGAAATAGATAGTGAAATCGCAAAAAAGATTTCTATTCTCGTTGACCCTCTTCAGGCAGGTTTTGCAGAAAGTTCGTATGGAAGCATTACTTTTAAAGAGGAGTCCAGAATAAATAACTTTTGCATAGATTCTACAGATGATTTCGGAAGAAACGAAATTTCGGTTTCTACAAGAGACCGCCTTTCCGATGAATTTAAAAATCTGGGGGCTTCAACTTCTGTTTATAATAAATATATTTTTTCTTCAGGAAATAATCAGGCTAAAAAGTATTATGTTTTTTCAAAGACATTTGGCTTTCCTTATAAGGTTTCGGACATGATTTTTTTAATCCCGGATAATTATTGCTTCTATAATTCTCCAGAAGAAGTGAAAGATGAGATTGGGAGACTTGGAATTCCAAATATTGAAATGGTTGATGTTTCTGAAGATTGCTCTTTTCAGGAAGATGCGATTAATGTTTGTTTTGATGGAGTTGGAGTAAACTGCGATGTGAAAGTTTTTGGAACTTGCAGTGGATGCTCCTCAAAATTTGACGAAGGAAAAGTTGAGAAAAACGGCGTATCAAGTGAATACATTGGAGAGTTGATGTATGCGGCTATTTTTTCTGATAAAGGAATTTATGATTGCAATGTCCGGCGACTTCTTTACAGGACTTCCAGAATAGCAGAGGTATTTTCTGAGAAAGCTGATTTGATGAGTGCCAGAGGATGTGATTCTAATTTAAAACCAGATTTGCTTATCTGGAATAGTTATCTTCAAAACTCAACGGTTAATAATTTGCATCAATTGAATTCTTATTCAGAAAGTTTAGAAAGTAAAAATGAAAAGGAGAATTGCGGAATATGGTGAAGACTTTTTTTATGGGAGATTTCAAAGGACAAATGAAAATTCAGCAGATGGCTTTTATGGTGCTTGCCGTGTTTATATTTTTTGTTTTGGTTGGATTGTTTTTTTTAAGAGTCCAATTTAATAATTTGAACGAAAATTTTGAGAATTTACAGAGAGAACAAACCATCTCCTCTCTTCAGGTGATTTCCAATATGCCGGAACTTAATTGTGATTCGAGAACTTCAATGTGCCTTGACCTCGACAAATTAAAAGTTATGTCCGGCGGAATGGGGGAGGATTATAAAGAGCTATGGCCTGTTGCTTCAATTAAGGTTTACATGGTTTATCCTTCTTTCAATTCGGAGATAAAATGTCCTGCACAAAATTGTAATTATTATGAGTTGTATGATAACGGACAAAGTAATACTCAGGAATATTCTACTTTTGCATCGGTTTGTGAAAGAATAAATGAAGTTGGTTATGTTTATGATAAGTGCGAAATTGGAAAACTCGTCGTCGGGGTGGTGATGAGAGATGGATAAGAAAAAGGCACAGCAGGAGATTGTGGGCTTTGTTTTAATTGTTGTTATAGTTGTTGTCGGACTAATGGTTTTCTTACTAATCTCTATTGGAAATAATCCTGAAGTCCAGGATAGTTTGGAAGTTAAAAATATGCTTAGTTCAATTTTGAGAACAACCAGCTCTTGCGCCATAGTATATGAGCCGGATTATGATTCTTATGAGGACTTGTTTAAGAGTTGCCATAAAAATAAAGTTTGCAGTAATCTGGGGGAAAATTCCTGTGAGCATTTAAAAGAAAATTTAGAGGAAATAATAGATGAGCTAATTAAATCCGAGGCGAAGGTAGAATCTTATCAGATAGACTTCCTGAAAAAAGATAATTTGGGAGAAATAGGAGTTTTCCAGATTGTAAAGGGAACATGTGGCTCCGGGATTGTTAATTCGGCTCAAAAAGCAATAGTTTCCGGAAGCGAAACAGTTATTGTAAGGTTAAAGATTTGTTTTAGCGGGTAGAAGGGATTAAGGGTGTAATTTTGTTAGAATGTTGAATAAATTATTATATGAATTGTTTAATAAGAGATTCAAAATCTGATGATAGTCTTGACAGGGGCTTCATTTCTTCTTCTAAAGGCAAAAGACGATAAGTAATACCATAAATATATATTACATCTAAACTCCCCGGGAATATTTTTATTTAGAAAAAAATATTATCTAACTTAAATTAGATTTCTCTTGATTTTAACCTTCCATATTTCAGTATCTCCGATGAGTTTTCATAGCTAGGGGTTTTAAAGATAAATCAAAGAATAAAGTGCTAGGGCAAATTACATCATCTCCGAGGAAACCAAGTTTTCCCACGGGTACCTTCCTTCAAGATGGTCGACTTCGTCGTGTTTAATTCCGAGGAGACTAATAGTCTCCTACGAGTACCTTCTCTTGAGATAGTTAGATTTACATAAGATATAATTTGTAATCTCGTCGGAAATGAGCATGCTTAGGCAACTTACTTAATCTATCTAATTTATTACCCAAGTGATAATAAACATTAAATCTCTGTTCTGTAAGGACAGCTATAATATCGATTCATTCTGACGAGATAAAAAAAATTATCAGAACTTCCTTAATCCTTTATAAGTATCTAAGGATACTAATATTTATTCGTCTCCAATATGGTGAATTTTCAGATAGAGAGATACTTTATTTTCTTGCCGGATGCAGACACCGAAGTCGCTAATAGATGATCCTAATCTATTTTATTTTAGATTTAAATTATTGAGCGTTTAATTATTTTATACCCAGGAGTTATACTTTTATTATTTCTCAAATTTCAATTTCCAAATTTATCTTGCCAACTTTCAAGACAGGCATTAAAGATTCTCTTTTTCCGCTTTTTTCTGCAACTAAATCAATTAAATCAAATCTATCCAAAAAAAGTATGTCTTCTCTAACAGATTTAAAATCTCTTTTTAGAAGTTTTGACAGCGCATAAATAGATTTTGGTTTTTTACTTTTTATTGTCAGCAAAATTCTTGCCTTTTCATTGCTCATTAACTTTCTCAAGAGTTGAATATCTGAAAAATCATGACTGCTTTTCTTTCCGAATATTTTTGTTACGAGATTTGGCTTGTTAGCATTTAAATCTACGTAAAACGTTTTTGATTTTTTGGACGCCATATTAAATTATATATAAGGTATAAATTCCTATATATAAAAAGCTTTTGTTTTAGAATATAGGGTATAAACCCACCCATATACCCTCATAGCCATAAATATAATAGGAATAAGATGATACTACTCCTAATAGTAACACTACTTTTATAAAGAAACCATGAAAAAATAGCTTATTTTTACAGGATTTATCCGCTAAAGGATAAGCTTTATAAAAGAAAAAGTTTTGTCTAATTGATTAGGTGTTATTGTTTATCAATAATGCACTCAATTAGTCAGTGAACTAAAAGAGATTACAAGTTATAACAAACTTATAGCGCTCCCTAGTTATAAGAATCCGGCCAGACTATTAGAAAAGTCCAACTTGAATTATTCAAGGCCAAGAATTTGGCGGCTAAGTTAATAGTGCTGAAAGGAGGTTTAAAAAATGAAAAAAATATTTAAAAAAGCTGTGACTGTTTTAGGAAGTTTTGCTTTGCTCGGTGCTACGATAGGTATGGCGGCTGCCGCTTCTTATCCTGCTCCTTTTACAAGTAATACTGCTGTTGTTGTAGGTGCTAATGCTGCATCTTCAGATAATATCGCTGCAGGAAATATTGCATCAAATTTAGATGCAACTTACGCAGGTTCTGGCTCAACAGATACAGGTACTACTGAAGGAGAGATTGTATCAGTTGGTTCTTCTTCGACTCCGATATATCTTAATTTATCTTTGAATACGGCAAATAGTGTCTTTACAAAGACAAATTTGCCAACAGTTCTTGGTGATTTCACTTTTTCTGGAAATGTCGATGCGAAATTAACATCTCAAATAAAATTTGGGGCAGGAACTGCTGCAGGTGCAGATAATTCTGGAAAGATTATTTTTGCAAAACAGCCAAAAAGTAGTAATGATCCGGTTATAGGAATTAGTTTAGGAACTGATGAAGGAAATTACTTTGTCAATGCGTCTTTTACTTCTCCTGCAATTGCATTTAATCATACAGACTCTGAAGGAGAGAATGTAAGACTATTTGGTAGAGATTTTGTGGTTAGTACTGCAACTACTGGAACTGATTTAATATTGTTTGCATCATCGGAAGAAATTTCTTTGATTGCTGGAGGTGATAATTCCAATCCATTAGAAACAGTAACTGTTAATGGAGCTACATATGAAGTGGAATTAATTTCTGCTACAGACACTTCTGCTACAATTTCCGTAAATGGAGATGTAAAAGAGATTAACGAGGGTGCTTCAAAGAAAGTTGGTGGAATTGATATTGCTGTAAAGATTGCTGATGAAAATACTGCTCTTAACCAAGTCTCTGCGACTGTTCTTGTTGGTGCTGATAAGATTACATTCACACATGGTTCAAAAGTAAAGATTGGTTCTGATGATACACTAATAGATGGAACACATGTGTATATGAATGGAACTGACCCTACTCCTGGAAATGTTGTAGGAAGTCTTACAGAATTAAGAGTAGCATACTTTAGAGAAGGATCTAGTGAAGATGCTCTACTTTCAGGAGATGAATGGATTGATCCCGTATTTGGAGCTTTCAAAGTAGATTTTGCAGGATTAAGTTCTAACTTAGATGATGAAACAAGAGATGTCATATCTATTGAAAGTTCTGGAGACGATGATATGTCCATTTCTTTCACTGATTCTAATGGAGAAACAGGGGATTTTGTATTTGCACACAATCAAAGCTCAAGTTTCCACTTAGCTGATGACAATAACAAAACTATTCATATAGTTGAGAATCAGAATATTTCAGAGGAGGAATTTGTTATTCTTGGAAATGAAGAATATGGTCACCTATTAGAAGTTATTCAAATTTCTAATGATACTGGAACTGACGCTACAAAAGATAAAGTAGTTGTAAGAGATGTATTTAGTGATACTAACTACGAATCTACTTTTACTACAGAAGGTTCTGGAAAGTTGAATTTAGATGGAAAGGAATACGCCGTAACATTTAGAGGCGATGGAGATACTGGAAGAGCACAATTCAAATATCCAACTGGAGATTCTGCAAATGCAGGAACTTTAGTTGTATTCCCGACAATAGAAACTGCTAGTGGGGCAAATGTTGCCTTGGTTCAAACTATTTCGGTAAACCTTGGTAGTGCAGATGGTAATCTTGATTCTGCTGGACTTAATGATGTAACTACAATTAACTTCCCAGATGGGGATGGTTATGCTGGAGTTACCATTGCATGGGGTTCAGATCCTTTAGTGTCTAATTGGACCTTAAGTGGACAAACACACACAGGCGGTGGGCAGTTGAATAATACTGCAGGGTTCACTACCAATGTTACAATAGGTGATATTATCTATTCCTTTGAGATGATCTCTCCAACTTCAAACGACACTTTAATCAGTGTGAATAGAGTTGCTATAAGTTCTGGGGCTCAAAATATTCCACGAAATGATAATAGAACTAATCCCGGTGTAATGATCTGGGAAGAGCAGGATGATAGTAGTGGTAAAGAGTATAAGGTTATCTATATTGATTTAGAGGAAGGAGGTACTTCGACCGATGGTGTTGGAGTAAATGATGCTTTCTTTACATCAGATACTAGATGGTCGGCTACACTTGCAAGTAATTCTGATATAGAAAATGAAGTTGATTGGTGGGGAACACTTGTAACCACAGATTCTGGTGATTCTGATCAAAAGATTGTAACAATCAGTTATCCAGACGAGCAAGTTTATGCAAATATCTTCCTAGGAGAGGCATCTGCTTCCGTTGGAGGTAGTGCTGGTGTTATGACATACACTGATGCTGAAGCTACATCATTCGCAGGAATGAATTTGGTAGTTGTAGGTGGTTCGTGTATTAACGCTGTTGCTGCTGAATTACTTGGTGGTGCTTACTGTGAAGGAGCTTTTACAACTAACACAGGTGTTAGTGCTGGTTCTTTCCTGATTGAATCCTTTGACCGAAGCGGAAAAACTGCGACCTTGGTTGCAGGATATAACGCTGAAGATACAACAAAGGCCTCAACATACTTGCTTAACAACGACGTTGTAACAGATGTCGGAACAAAGTATACAGGAAGTTCGGCTACTGAAGCTACTTTAGTGGTTGCTTAAATCAAACAAAATCCAAAATAAAGGAAATTTTTTTCCTTTCTTTTTTTTATTTCTTTCTTTTTTTCTTAGAGTGTAGAAGTATCTCTCGCACTTGGCTCCGCCAAATTGTTCGCTTTTAGAAAATACACATTTATCATCTCAATACGCTTTTTGAAAGACTTTATTTAGATATTTAGATAGGAGTTATTTAATATCCAATATGGAATGGAGCCTTCTAATATCTTTCCTTGCGTGGATATATTCATTTAGTCTCTTTTTTAGTTTTTGAATTTGCAACAAATAAACTGTACATCCAATTTACAGAGGACTATCTTTTAAATATTTGATTATTCAGCTCAAACTGGAACAAAATCGCTGAAGAAATAAAAAGAGAAAAGTGATTTTTAAGTTAATTTTTAGAGGATTAGTGAGCGTAGATATTAGATTGTGAAAATTCGAAAAAATCTATTCTTATTTCTTAATGCCTCAATATAACCTTAAACATCAGCTAAAGAAAAGCGGTTTAGTAATACTACTCTCTTTAAAATGTCTTTAAAATGACCTTATAGTAGTTTTTGTTGGAACATAAAAGTTTGGAGAAAGAAATCTTATTTAAATTAAAGAAAAGTGATTTCTTTCGATTAAGATTATTATAACTTTACATCGCCACTTACAGACGAACAGATAAGAAGATACTAAATTTTCTATTTTGTATTATATCCGAAAAACCACCCCAAATTTATCCCGCCGAAATCAATATAAATACTATTTTTCTTCTTTAATGATGATTAGCAAAATCCAGACTAAAGGAGAAAAAGAGAAAAAGAGAAAGCAAAATCAGTTAATTGTCGGGGGCGTGATGATTTTTCTTCTAGTGCTGTCAACGGCAGGATTTTCTCTCCTTAGCTCGGGGGATAATAACAGCAATTCTGAATATAAAGATAACGGGTTTAAATTTTATAGCGAGGGTGGATATTTTGCGACGGAGATTTCCGGACAGGTTTACAGATTTAAATATTTGCCTTCACAAGTTACTGATGTGGAAATTGAGGGAGAATATGATTTAAATTCTTACATCGGTCAGCCTATTTATTTTGTCGGGGAGACCAGTGTAGCTTCGGAAATCCTAGTTAATCTGCAAAGTTTTGTTCTCAGATATCAGGAAGCTTGCCTTGAAGGAGGGGAATGCTCTAATGAAGAGTTGCCGGTGAAAACTTGCTCGGATAATCTAATTGTTTACAAAAATAATAACGCTGAGCAAACAAAAATTTATAAAGAAGAAAATTGTGTTTTCATGGAGGGTGACTTAACTAAAGCATCAAATACGTTTGTTTACAAATTATTAAGGGTAATATAAAAATAAGATGGCAAAGAAAGTAGTGAAGAAAAAAGTCAGAAAGAAAGTTAAGAAGCATAGTGTTAGTAAAGCTGATGATGAAAGGAAAATAGTTGAAAACGAAGAAAGACAGCTGTTATGGTTTTTTGCAATAATTGTCGTCGTATTTTTGTCCTTTTTAATCCCCTACTTTTATTTTCAAAATTTAAAGACATTTAATTACGCTGGAATTGAATGGGCAAAAAAAGATGCCGGGGGGTTTGATGTGTATCATGGCGTATTCCCTTCGATGGTTAACCTAAATTTAGAATATAATGTTTATTTTAGAACCGACCCCCGAAAAAATAATGTTCCTGTAGATGGGTCTTTTGGGGATTTCAAGTATGGCGGATATGTATCTTTTGATAAGGAAGCAAGTTTCTGCACCGGTGAGGCCTCCAGAGCTGTTGTTGATTTAGTTAGTTTCCTCAATAGAGCTCTTGGAATTGGAGATATTAAGAAAGGAACTATCGATGAGGAATTCGCAAATGAAACAAAAGGAGAATATGTTACCTGCTCAAACAACCAGAACAATACTGTTGTGATATTGCAAATGGGCGACGAAGGGAGTGTTATTCAAAATGACGATAACCCCTTTTGTTATACGATAACTCTTGATAGTTGTGATGACAGCCGTCCTATGGAAAAATTTATGACAACGATTATTGCAAATTTTTACGAGGATAATTAAATGAACTCTCAATTTTTACTAGGACTCTTATTGACTTTATTGCCAGTTTTTGAACTTCGTGCCGGACTCCCAGTCATTGTTGATTATGCATTAAAAAATAATTTATTCCTGTTTCCTTTATTTTTATTAGTGATTTTCCTGAATATTTTAGTTATATTTATTGCCTACTTTTTATTGGATTTCTTAAACAAGGAATTGGATAATGTTGGAGAATACCACAAAATTGCGGGGATGTTTCTTAAAAGAATCAGAAAGAAGGCTAAAAAAATTGACTCTAAGATTGGATTTTGGAAATATTTTGCTTTGACCGTTTTGGTCGCAATTCCCCTTCCAGGAACGGGCGCATGGACAGGCACAATTGTAGCATGGATTTTAGGACTTTCCAGACAAAAGAGTTTTATTGCGATTTCTGTTGGAGTATTAATTGCCGGAGTATTGGTTTTGGCTGCTTCACTTGGAGCTTTTAGATTTTTTTATTAGGGCTTTTATTGAATTGAAATCAGAATAAAATGGAATTTTTTTAATATGGTATATTCTAACAACTGCCATCCATATCCCCACAACAAAAACTATCGAGACTATATTCCAGAAAATCCAATGAATTGTTTCAAAAGATTCTAGGTCTACTAACTGAACAAGAAGAACTATTCTTGCGATATTTATTGCAAACAAAAATGCGAAAGATACAATTAATATTTCCAGTCTTTTTAGAGGTTTTATATTCGGAGTTGAGAATAACAAAATAAAAAGAAGATAAAATGCTGCTCCAGCGACGCATGCAGGGATTATTTCTATAGTTATATCCTGAAAATAAACACTATTTCCTATCACAAGTGTTTCTGAAAAAATAGATAAGATTGCACTTACAGAGTTTATCGTTGGGATTGTCAGCAGTTTATAGATAATAAAAAGGTTTCCAAGGCCAAGGAGAATTACCAGAGCATATCTTGAAAAAATATTTATTATTATTTTTGATTGATTATTCATGGTTACTTAAAGAACATATTGTTTTTAAGTTTATTGAGTGGAATGGCTCCATCCCAAATTAAATTTATATATTTCATTCATAAAAATAGGGTGGGCGAGCGATTTGCTTTTGACAAATAAAAAATCAACAAAAGTAAATCGTGAGTTAAAATCACTTCACATGAGGTTTGGGATTTCCCTGAGGGTGGGGAAAGAATAATGAATGAAACATACTAATTTGGGATGGAGCCGAGGATAATACATTGTTAAGTTAATTGGTCTTAATTTTTCGGGTTCAGAGAGTTTTATAAACTTCGGGTTCCTAATTAATTTATGAAGATAATGAAAGTTATTGATAAAAAGGTTGGTGATACAACTTATATAAAATATAGAATTAATTTGCCGAAGCAAATTGTTGAAGATAGCGGATTAAAAGACAAAGAAGTTAATGTTAAACTTGAAGGGAAAAAAATTGTTATTGAAAAAGAAAATTAATTTTTAATTCTTCTTACAAAATAGATACTTGTTTTTGTATTCCCTTCGTGATAAAGAAACCCTTCTTCAACCAAAAGATTTAACATTTTTATTGCCGTTACCCTAGACACTCCTAATTGTTTCATAACTTTAGATGAAGTAATAGATTTTATGTCTTTTAACATAGAATATAATTTAGCCATTTTAATATCTTTTGTGATTGATGCTATTAAACTAATATTCACATAAAATGAAGAGGGAGTGTCTCCAATGACTTTGAACACTGGTGCTAATCTTCTAAGACGACTAAGTTCTTCTTTAATTTTCCATATACCTTCTCCCCTCCCCTCATAAAGGCGCTTAGGATTAAGGAAGGTATATAGCCCTTCATTTGGATGATATGTTGTATGATTTGCTAAAATGTCTTTCCACATCTTTTCAGATACAACCGCAGGATTACTTATATCAAAACAATCCGCAAAAATTCTTATTCTTATGTGTTCGTTACTTCTATAATTTCTATGGGCTACAGCATTAGTAACAACTTCTCTTATAACACTTATTGGAATTATTGGTTTTTCAATCATCTTAGCACCACTATAAATTCTTTCTATAGGCAAATTTTGGACTATAACCCCTGTAGTCTCATCTATCAACAAAGATGCTGGTTTTGATAATTTTATTGAGGTTCCGATTGGTATTGGCGGGCCACCAATCACATTATCATATTTTTGAATTTCTATAAAAGCGCCTTCTAAATAATCACAAGGTCTTTTAGCTAAAGATATAACGCCCCTGATAGTAAGATAATCTTTTGAAGTAATACTCTCCATAATATTCTCCTGTGTTTTGTTAAATAATTTCGAGTATTTCATTAACTCCATTTCGTCTATATCTTTTTTTGAGGCATGTGTCGGGAGTTCTTCCATATTAACTCCTCCATAAGTTATGTGGTATCTTCTAACTTCTTCTGGTGGCAATGTGATTATTGAATCTGATTTTCTCTCATAAAAATTCTTTTTATATGCACAAGGCCTTAACTCCCCTACATCTTTTATTTGAATTAGTGCAATTTCTTTTCCTTGATATTTTAATATCTTTGATTTTGTCAATGGTGTGGGCCTCACATTACTAATTGCTTGTGAAAGTTCTGTATGGAAATATTGGTTAATTCCTAAAATACCCCCTCCATTTTTAAAATCTTTTTGACCAACTAAAAGAACTCCCCCATTTTTTGTTCCAAAACCTGCAATCTTTTTTCCAATAGAATCTTGCCCTCCTTCTGTTCTATCAAAAATTTCGCTTTCTTTATTTTTTATAAGTTCATCTACAGGAGATTCATACATTTTATCTAAATCATTCAAATCTGATTTACATTCCATATTAATTGTTTAATTATATACTTTATATACTTTACTATTAAACAATTAAATATATTCGGGCACCGAAACATTTATATGTTTCATTCGCTAAATTGTGGGTGGACGAACAAAGGGGTCTTGAACTATTTAATAAATTCTCATGACCTCTTTGTGAGTTAAAATCACCTTACAAAGGGTCAGGGATTTCTCCAAGGGTGGGGAAAGGATAATGAATAAAACATACTAATTTGGAATTTATGGTCGCTAACTTTTATCTTTAAACCTCATGGTCTCCCCTGATATTCGGCTGCATGATTCTAAAAGTAGAGAATAAAGTACCAAGGATAATTAAGTCATCTTTGCAATGGCAAAGTTTACATAATACCTAATTGATAATCTCCCTATAATGGGCATGCTTCTAGCACCTATTTTTCTCTCGTCTGTAATTTAATTTAAAGAAGAGTTATATAGAATATGGATCTTAAATAAAAATTCAATAAATAATAAATATTTCCCCAACAACTACAAAATGCTAAAAATTGCAAAATTGATAAATAAATATTAAATCTCTGTTCCGAAAGAACAGCTATATCCTGCTTTGCCGTTTTACGCAATCATGAGCAAAGACTTCCACACACAAACCTAAAACTCTGCCTTTTCTCTGTGCCTTGGTCTTCCCGAGAGCTTGACAATCAGGATTAAGATAATCAGAATCAGAACAGCAGTTATCCCAATTATCCAGTAGGCAATATTATTATCCTCTATTCCGAGCCGACTTAAGAACCCTGGGGAGGAAACACTGCCTTCTTCCGGAATTGAAACTGCTAATTGCTGTGAGTATACTTCCCCGTTGCTTATCATTTCAATTTTGAATTGATAAGTTCCAGAACTAGTTGGGAGCAATTTTACAACGACTTCTGCTGTTTCCCCACTTCTAATAAAACTTGATTGAGGATTTATGCTTATTATTTCAGCCCAAGAACTTATGCCAGACAATGAATAACTAAACTCGGAATCTTCTGCCCCGTTATTTTTCACATTAACTTTAATTGTTAATTCTTTTCCTAAAACGGCTTCTGAATCCAGTTCTGCACTAATGCTTGGACCAACACTTCCTGAAGCACCACACCCCACGACATCCAAGTTAACGTAATAAGTTTCATCCAAATCATCTTCAGAATTTTGGTCGTAAGAAGAAGTTTCATATTTATCCTCGCCACTATCATAGTCGTAATAGTTAATAATATTTAATCTAAAATTGTTTTTGCTCACCGTGCCAGGAATGTCAATAAAGAAATCCACAACTTTCTTTTTTCCGGATCTTAAATTGTCCACCAGAACAAATTCATCGATTTTTAACTCTTGATTTACCAATCTTACTAAAACATTTTTTTCTTTGTCCTTTCCAATATTGTAAACCGGAAAAGAAACTAAAACATCCTGGGCACTGCAAGTTGTTACGAGCTTTTGGGATACGTCCTGACTTCTTACAATAATCGCCTCGTCCTCGTCTCTTAAGAACTCAACTTCATGGTATTCATCGTTATTGAATTCGTCTTCAGATATTGAGGTGCAGTGCTCGTCTTCATGATTATCTGAATATGCTTTGAAGTATAACCTGTAATTTCCTTCCTCTATATCCGCAGGGACTTCCGGAATTCTGAAGGTGGCTATCTCGTAATCATCATTGTTAATTCTCCCCAAATCTATTTTGTCATCATCTAAATCAAAATCATTAGTGACATCCTGACCATTACTGTTTCTTATAATAATTTCTACAATAACATCCCTGACATCGTCATCATCATTAAGGTTTTCTATTTCTATTTCTATTTCTATTTCGTCCAATGGCTCCCATTCTTCATCATCTCCAATTCCTAAATTATCAATGTTTAAATTTTTAATTCTTAAATCCCCAACTTCTCCGGCCTCGCAAAGACTGCTTGGGATATTATCAATAGCCGCATTGAAATTTGCATTCGCCGTCTCCTGTTCAGGGTTGTTTGCAACAGCCGTTATTGTTACTGTTAATGTTCTCCCGCCGTCATTGCTGTCTATGCCTGAAACTGTTCCTGTTAAAACTCTTGACTCACTGATGGAGCCGTTAAATCCTGTTGCATTCGGAATTGAAACTGAAATCCCTGAAATAGATGCAGATGATTGACTAAAATCAAAATCTACTGTATCATTTCCAATGTAGGTTAATGTAAAGTCAAACGCGAATGAATTTTGATTTTCAGAAACGTGCGAGGGTGCATCAATGCCTGAGATAATAATTTCAGCGCCTGCAATACCCGATGATAAAACTATTGTAGCTACGAGAAACAGAAAAATTCCTGTGCTCAAAAACATACTTTTTGTTTTCATGTTGTAATTTCCTAATTACGTCAGTTTATAAAGATTTCTATACTTTTTGATATACTTTAATTTTTATGCTATTTAGAAAAAATTTATATAATCAATAATAATCGTTTTTTAATGGTAAAGTCCAGAGATAATTTGATAGGAGCTTATGCTTTTTTATTCGGCGTAGTTTTAGCTGTGATATTCGGACTGTTCAATGATACCTTGAGTCAGGCTGGGGGTGTTTTTTATTCCACACTTGTTGTAATCGGGCTCGTTGTTGGTTTTGCCAATGTTGGAGACAAAAACTCCAGAACTTTTTTGTTTGCCAGTTTATCTTTGGTCATCGTCGGAGCTCTTGGAACTGACCCTTTAATATTCATAGCAAAAAATAATTATGTTGTTTCGGCTCTTAAAAATATTTTAGTTTCATTGCTTGTAATGTTTGTTCCCGCAACAATAATCGTAGCTTTGAAAACAGTCTTCGCAATGGCTAAAATTTAGTGTTATATATAAGAGATGATTTAGGATGATTATCCGGCGACTTGATTAGTCAGTTCGAGATTCATAATATTTTTTTGGGATATCTAATTTATTATCGAGATTGTGATTTCTTTTGATGAGAGGCGGTTATGCATTATAACTCAAATCTATCTATCTTCTCAAATTAAACATTTTTCTGTTTGGTTATTCAGATACTTTATTCCCAACACTTATTGGTTCTTTAGAAAACGATTTTTAATTTAGGTGATTTAATATTTACCATCCAACAACCCTGATGATTTTTCTGTGTTTGAGGGCTTCTAGTTCTGCTCTTCTAATGTTCTCGTAATAACTCTGTCCATATTCACTTAGTTTTTCAAAATCTGACAATCCCAAATCTGGTGGGGGCAAATCCCCAGTAAATTCTCTTAACCTCTCAAGAGTTTCCTCATCTAGAATTACGGGACACCTTTCTTTAGATTTATATTCCGGAACCACAACACTAATACCTCTCAATATCTTCTTTTGAAACGGGGGATTCTTCGACATTTCCTTTTCTAATTTCGAAAACTTTTGAAGGTGTTGCGATTACTGTGTTGTCGCCAAATCCAGCGATTTTTCCCTCGAGAGCTTCAACAGTTTTTTTTATTTTAGAAATTGCGCGTTTTAATTCTATCACATCTTTTGATTTTATTGGTCTTATGTCAATTATGGCAATAGTATATCCTTCCCTAAGAGCATTTAAAATTGGATTGATGTCTTCATATTCTTTTAATACAAATGTTTTTACCAGCACCTTTGAATCAGAACTCTCCTGTTCCAAATCAATTTCAATGAAGTCATGAGAAGTTTCCTCTCCGTTCCCCATCATCCTTTTTAGTCTGCCGAACACCATAGTATAATCTTATAGATTCAGTATTTAAATATTTATGTGGTGTGGGCTCCATTCCAAATTAAATTTATATGTTTCATTCATAAAAGGTGGGTGGGTGAGCGATTTGCTTTTGACAAATAAAAAATTAACAAAAGTAAATCGTGAGTTGAAATCTCCTACAAAAGGCTGGGGATTTTCCCAAGAGTGGAGAACGGATAATGAATGAAACATACTAATTTGGAATAGAGCCTGTGGTGTGAAAGATAATGTCGGGGTTTTAATCATTGTAATTTTTTCATAACTTCGTCCCGAATACCTTCTATTTTTTCTGAAAATTCTTTTTCCTGAGAGTCAATTGACTTCATTCTTGCATCAATTAAAACTTTTTTCTTCTTCATGTCCCCCAGAACTTTTTCCTTTGTGGATTTTATTGCAACCTGGCTTCCCAAAATTCTTAAAACCTCTCCGTCGGTCTTTTCGAGCTCCGTGATTATTAAATCCGTTTCATTTGATTCCATTGAAAACGCATTTTTTTGCATTAATAACTGTTGAAAATTTTGCTCCAGAAATTGGAGTTCCTGAATTTTTCTTTGCGTTTCCTCATCCAAATTTGCAAAGGGGTTTTGTTGAGCATTGGAATTCTCTTCATGGTCATGATTGCAGTCTGGACCGTGCACGTGTTCTTCTTGATTTTCTTCCATTTTATATTAGTCAGCAGAAACTGTTTTCATTTTAGTTCTCGGCTTGAAAAAAATTCTGGAGCCACATTTAGTGCAGACGAATCTTTTATCCAGATCTCCTGAACTAATTTTTTCTCCACAATCAAAACATTTGTAAGTTGTCATATTAATCTCTTTCTTTTTGCCTTTTTAATTCTTTAGGTCGGTATAAAAAAAGTTCCTCCGGCAAATATTTTTTTGCATTTTCGGCATTCCCAGATGCCCTTTGATTTCCTCTTCGCACGGCCTTTACAGAAAGGACATATTTGTTTTATCCTTTGTTTTTTCTCGACATCAATTAATCCTTGTTTTATTTTCCCGTATCCTGCGCCGAATCTTCCTGCACTTCCGATTTTTTTTCTTTTTACTGCCATAATGAAATTATCAAAAATGAGTTTTTAAGCGTTTTGGAAGAAAAGGATTTGTTGCATGATTCTAAAAGCAAAGAATAAAGTGCTAAGGGCAAATTAAGTCATCTCCGAGGAAACCAAGTTTTCCTACGGTTACCTTCCTTCAAGATAGTCGACTTCGTCGTGTTTAATTCCGAGGAAACCAAGTTTTCCTACGGTTACCTTCCTTCAAGATAGTCGACTTCGTCGTGTTT